>Ga0210390_10000468_pt1 | contig 44254 bp, 42 predicted proteins | sample IncBWH11OmetaG_FD_161050 | JGI IMG/M metagenome (GOLD analysis project Ga0210390, IMG submission 161050) | Forest soil microbial communities from Barre Woods Harvard Forest LTER site, Petersham, Massachusetts, United States - Inc-BW-H-11-O ... | reverse complement strand
GCCGCGAGGGCGCGACGGCGTGGGGCGGCGGGGCGGCTAGTCCGTTGCGTGGCGGTCCAGGAATTCGTAGATGTCTACGTCGTCTACGCCGGGGAAGGAGCCGGCCGGGAGGGCGGACAGGATGTGGGAGTGGGCGCGGGCGGAAGGCCAGGCCATGCCCTCCCAGCGTTCGGCCAGGGAGAGGGGGGCGCGCTGGCAGCACTCGCCGTCGGGGCACTGCGACCGCGTGCGGATCGTCGTCTCGCGGCCGCGGAACCAGCGGGAGTGCTCGAACGGGACCCCGAGCGTGATCGCGGAGCCGCGGTCGTCGGCGCGCGGGTCGACCTGCGCGACGCAGAAGTAGGAGCCGGCCGGGGTGTCGGAGTACTGGTAGTGCGGGGAGAACCGGTCCGGAGCGGAGAAGACCTGGCGGCCGGACCATTTGCGGCACATGCGCTGGCCCTCGATGGCGCCGGAGATGTCGGCGGGGAAGATCACGCCATCGTTCTCGTAGGCCTTGTAGATGATGCCGCTCGCGTCGTTCTTCACGAAGTGGCAGGGCAGCCCGAGGTGGTGGGTGATCAGGTTGGTGACGCGGTGCGCGGCCATCTCGTAGGACACGGAGAACACGTCTACCAGGTCCTCGACGGCCAGGTCGCGGCGCTCCATCGCCGCGCGCAGGAAGGGAAGCGCCGCGGACTCGGGGAGCAGCATCGCGGCCGCGAAGTAGTTGGCCTCCACCCGCTGGCGCAGGAAGTCAGCGAAGTCCTTCGGCGTGTCATGCCCCAGCAGGAAATGGCCCAGCGCCTGCAAGATCACCGCACGCGGCGAGTGGCCGCCGACGGATTCCTGCTTGACGTAGATGCGGTTGCTGCGCAGGTCGGTGAGCGACCGCACGGTCCTCGGCAAGTCCGGCACGAACTGGACGGAGAACCCGTGCCTGCTCACCACGGACAGCAGCATGCCCTGGGACAGCGCCCCGCCGGCGTAGCCGGCCGCGGACAGGGCCTCGGCGGCGGCGGCCTCGATCGACGGGAAGTAGTTGCCGCGCTCGCGCATCGACGCGCGCAACGCCGCGTTGGCGGCGCGGGCCTCTTCCGGTGTCGCGGTCGGCTTGGAGCGCAGGGCGCGCAGTTCGGCGGCGACCGCGACCAGGTGCTCGAGCACGTCGGTCGGCACCCGGGCCCCGACCCGCAGCGGCGGCAGCCCGAGCGCGGCGTAGGACGGGTCGCGCTGCGCCTGCTCCACCGCGATCTCAAGCTGGGCGCGGCGGCTCGGTGGCTGCTTCTTGAGCAGTTCGGACATCGGAACCGACAGCGCGGCCGCTAGCTGTTCCACGAGCGACAGCTTCGGCTCGCGGCGGCCGTTCTCGATCAGCGAGAGCACGGACGGCGTGCGGTCGACGCGAGCGCCGAGGTCGGCCAGCGTCATACCCCGGGCGCGGCGCGTGTGCCGCAGCCGCTGACCGAATGTCGCGAGGTCTAGACCTTCGGTCTCTACCAATTTTGGCGATTCTTTCATCGCGAAAAAGAGTAACACCTGTTCGTTCGGAAAGAAATGACTTTTTTTACATACCCTGGTCCTCGGAATCGGGCGCCGCGGCCCGCACTCTGGTATCACGGCCAGCCCGGCGAGCGGGGCGGACGACTGAAAGGCAGCACGACCATGGACACGATCAGCCAGCAGGCGGTCAATCTGCGCAAAGAGTGGGAGACCGACCCCCGCTGGGCGAACATCACGAGGAACTACACCGCCGAGGACGTGATCCGGCTGCGCGGCTCCGTCACCGAGGAGCAGACCCTGGCGAGGCGGGGCGCGAACCGGCTCTGGGAGCTGCTGCGGACCGAGGACGCCGTGCGGGCGCTCGGCGCGATCACGGGCAACCAGGCCGTGCAGATGGTCAAGGCGGGACTCCAGGCCATTTACCTATCCGGATGGCAGGTCGCCGCGGACGGCAACCTGGCCGGGCAGACCTACCCGGACCAGTCTCTGTACCCGGTGAACTCCGTCCCGCAGATGGTGCGCAGGATCAACAACGCGCTGCTGCGCGCGGACCAGGTCTGCTGGTCGGAGCGCTCGCCGGAGAGCACGGCGCCGCGCCAGCAGTGGCTCGCGCCGATCGTCGCGGACGCGGAGGCCGGCTTCGGCGGGGCTTTGAACGCGTTCGAATTGATGAAGTCCATGATCGCGGCCGGTGCCGCTGGCGTGCACTACGAGGACCAGCTCGCGTCGGAGAAGAAGTGCGGCCACCTCGGCGGGAAGGTGCTCATCCCGACCGGGCAGCACATCAAGACGCTGTCCGCGGCCCGGCTGGCCGCGGACGTGTGCGACGTGCCCACGCTGGTGATCGCGCGCACCGACGCGCACTCGGCCACGCTGCTGACCTCTGACGTCGACGAGCGCGACCGGCAGTTCGTCACCGGCGACCGCACCGCCGAAGGGTTCTACCGGGTGCGCGCCGGGATGGCGCCGTGCATCTCGCGCGGGCTGTCCTACGCCCCGTACTCCGAACTGCTGTGGATGGAGACCTCGACCCCCGACCTGAACGAGGCGAGGGAGTTCGCCGAGGCGATCAAGGCGGTGTACCCGGACCAGATGCTCGCCTACAACTGCTCACCGTCGTTCAACTGGCGCGCGCGCCTTGACGAGGCGACGATAGCCAAGTTCCAGAAGGAACTGGCCGCGATGGGGTACCGGTTCCAGTTCATCACGCTGGCCGGCTTCCACGCGCTGAACTACTCGATGTTCGACCTCGCGCAGGGCTACGCGCACGAGGACATGGCCGCCTACGTCAAGCTGCAGCAGGCCGAGTTCGACGCGGAGGCGCGCGGCTACACGGCGACCAAGCACCAGCGTGAGGCGGGCACCGGCTACTTCGACCTGGTCACCCAGGCGATCTCACCGAACGCTGAGACAATGGCGCTGGCGGGCTCGACGGAGAGCGCGCAGTTCCACTGACGGGGCTGGCGGCCAAAGAATTACTGCTGCCAAAGGTCGCTTGGCGGGGTCTGGGTTATCGGCGCGGTCTCGGCCCAGTCGGAGGAGATCAGCGAGCTCGACGGGGCCCCCTCACCCTGGTCTTCCGCCGGCACCGGGCCGCGCCACCGCGAGGGGATGAAGAGCGGGACGATCATCGCGAGCCCGGCGGCCACCAGGACCCCGTTGAAGAGCATGGCCTCAAAGCCATAGCCGTACGCGTCGCCCTTCAGCGGTATGAACCGCACCGCCTGCCGTACGTTCACCCCGTACCAGACGGTCACGCCGATCAGCACCAGGCCGGGCAGCCCGCTCGCGAGCGGCGAGATCCACGGCACCGCGACGCAGATCCCGATGAGCAGCGCGACGGCGGCCACCGCCGCGAAGGCGTACAGAACGCTGCTGTCATGCAGCAGCGAGCCGCCGTTCGCTGGAAGCGTAGTCACAGCGCCATTCGCCACGGGCACGCGCAGCAATCGCACATAACCCCACGCGGCACCGAAAAACACCGCTGCCGCCGTCACCAGGGCCAGGCCAAAACCGATGAGATGCCGCATAAAGTAATGCCTCCTGTCTGGCCTATCGTGCCGTGCGAGCCCTCTCGCGCGCAGCGAAACCCACGGGATCCAACCATTACGGCACCGTCCGTTTCCTGAGAACACGCTGAGACCGGCTGTGCGGCCCGCTGTGCCCGCTCGCTATCCTGGGGCGCGTGCACGTCGATGACATTTTCAGGGGAATAGCCAGGTTCGCAGTCAGGTTCCGCTGGCTGGTGCTGATCGTGTGGGTGCTCGCCGCCGTGGCGATACCCAAGGCACTGCCGTCGCTGTCCAGCGTGACACAGGCCAACAACAGCCAGTTCCTGCCCGCCAGCGCTCCGAGTGAGAAGGCGGCGACGCTGGCCGCGCCGTTCGGCGGCACGAACGAGATCCCGGTGCCCGTGGTGGCCGCCGTCAGCACCGGCACGCTCACCCCGGCCGATCAGACCTGGCTGGCCACGCTGTCGAACGACCTGCTCAAGGTGCCGACGGTGGTCAAGGTGAACAACCTGGGGACCTCCACGCCCAAGGCGTCCGTCCCCGGGCAGGCCGCGCAGCTCCAGGTGCTGTCGGACGTCAGCCAGAACAACCAGAACGCGATGACCGACCTCATCGACAACATCCGCACCACGATCGCGAGCGCGCATCCGCCGGCCGGCATGCAGGTGCACCTGGCGGGGCAGATCGCGATCAACACCGACCAGCAGAAACAGTCCGGCAACACGGGCAACGAGGTGCAGGGCATCTCGGTGCTGTTCATCCTCATCTTGCTGCTGGTGATCTTCCGGTCGGTGCTCGCGCCGTTCATCACGCTGATCCCGGCGGCGGTGTCCGTAACCATCGCCGGCCCGATCATCGCCGAGGCCGCCAACCACGGGCTCAAGGTCTCCTCGCTGGCCCAGCTGCTGCTCATCGTGCTCGTGCTCGGCGCGGGCACGGACTACGGGCTGTTCCTGGTGTTCCGCGTGCGGGAGAACATGCGCCGCGGCCAGGAGTCCAAGGAAGCCGTGGTCAGCGCGCTGACCAAGGTCGGGGAGTCGATCACGTTCTCCGCCTTCACGGTCATCGCGGCGCTGCTTTCGCTGCTGTTCGCGAGCTTCGAGATCTACTCCGACCTCGGCATCCCGCTGGCGATCGGCATCGCCGTGATGCTGCTGGCCGGCTTGACGCTGCTGCCCGCGCTGCTGGCGATCTTCGGCCGGGCCGCGTTCTGGCCGTCGAAGAACCGCGCAGGCGCGTCGACGGAAGGCGCGTGGGGCAAGATCGCCGCGCGGGTCGTGAAGCGGCCGGCCGTGACGCTGGCGATCGGCGTGGTCGCGTTCGGCGGGTTGTCCGTGGCGGTGTCGGGGTACGTGAGCGCCGGGTTCGGCGGCGCGATCTCCGCGCCCGCGGGCACCGACTCCGCGCAGGGCACCGCCCTGCTGAACAAGTACTTCCCCGCCAGCGCGGCGAACCCGACCAACCTGGTGTACAAGCTGTCGTCGCCGGCCTGGCAGGATCCGCAGGCCATCGAGGCCGCCACCAGCCAGCTCAAGGCCAGCGGGCTGTTCACCGGTGTGACAGGACCGCTCAACCCGGTCGGCGGAACCGGCTTCACGCCAACGCAATACGCCGAACTGCACGCCGCGCTCGGCTCTGGGCCGTTCCCGCCGACGGTGCCGGCCAAGTACGCCGGCCTGATCCCGGAGCAGGCGTACCAGACGTACCGGGCAACGGCGCAGTTCGTCAGCGCCGCGGGCACAACGATCCAGTTCCAGACGGGGCTGACCGCCGGCGACCCGTCTACGACGGCCGCGCTGCAAGCGGTTCCCTCGATCCGGGCGGAGGCCGCCGCCGTGGTGCCGACGCTGCACGCCACCGACTACGGCGTGGGCGGTGAGGCGCCCGCGCTCTACGACGTCAGCGCCATTTCCAACAGCGACCTCGCGCACGTGATCCCGATCGCGATCATCGTGATCGGCGTGCTGCTCGCGCTGGTGATGCGCTCGCTGATCGCGCCGCTGTACCTGATCGCGTCGGTGGCGCTGTCCTACTTCGCCGCGCTCGGCCTGGCGGTAATCGTCTTCATCGAGATCGGCCACTCCGGCGGCATCACTTTCATCCTGCCGTTCCTGTTGTTCATCTTCTTGCTCGCCCTCGGCGAGGATTACAACATCCTGGTGATGACGCGGATCAGGGAGGAGGCCCACCGGATGCCGCTGCGCCAGGCGGTCTCGCGCGCGCTCGGCGTGACCGGGACGACCGTCACCTCCGCGGGTCTCGTGCTGGCCGGGACGTTCGCCGTGTTCGCGGTCGTCGGCGGGCGGGAACAGGGCGGCAGCCAGATCCGCGACGTCGGCATCGGCCTGGCCGTCGGCGTCGTCATGGACACGTTCGTGGTCCGCACCGTGCTCGTGCCGTGCACCGTGGCGCTGCTCGGCCGGTGGAACTGGTGGCCGAGCACGGTGAAGATCACCGAGCCCGACCCGGTCGGGGCCAGCGCGGACGCGCTCGGGCTGGCCGAAGCCGGCGCGGCGGGCGCCAACCCGGCGGACGACCCGGCGGCCGGCACCGACTCACCCAGACGCACCTAGTGGCCGGGCAGTTACCGTGAGAAGCCCCCGCTCGCGGTCCGGACGTGGTAAATGACACCATGAACTCCGGACATGCCGGGCGGGGTGCTTTTCTTATCGGGCGCTGACCGGGAGACTCTTGACGAAGTGTTTTCGGGAAGGGACGCCGATGCAGGAACTGCGCTTCGTCGCGGTGAGCGAAGACGGCAGTTACGCTGTCCTCGCCGTCCCGGGGCGGAGCGCGCGCTTCACCTTGCCGATCGACGAGCGGCTACGGGCAGTCGCGCTCGGTCAGAGTTCTCGGCTCGCCCAGTACGAGATCGAAGTGGAGAGTCCCTTGCGACCCAAGGAGATCCAGGCACGGATCCGCGCCGGTGAGACGGCGGAAGAGATCGCCGACGCGGCCGGCATCCCGGTCGAGCGCGTGCGCTGGTTCGAGGGCCCGGTGCTCGCGGAACGGGCCTATATCGCGGACCAGGCGCAGGCGGCGTCGGTGCGGCGGCCGGGTGATTCTGGTCCTGGCCCGCGGCTCGGCGACACCGTGCCGGACCGGCTGTCGGCGGCCGGGGCGGACCCGGAGGACGCGCAGTGGGACTCCCGCAAGCGCGGCGACGGCAACTGGCAGGTGCAGCTCACCTTCTCCTCGGGCGGCCGGCTGCACATCGCCGAGTGGGTCTTCGATCCCCGCCGCAGGCACGTGCTGCCCGATGACGACAACGCCGCGCGGCTGTCCCTGCCCGAGTCGGAGCTGCCCTCGCTTCCCGCCAGCCTGCCGGGCGAGGCGACCGTGACCCCGCTCGCGCCCCGACTGGGCGCGGTTGCTGTCGCCGGCGCGGGCGCGGGCGGCGCCGGGGGCGGGAGCGTGAGCGGCGGCGGCAGCGTGGGTGGCGGTTCCGCGGGCTCCCGGTTCCGCGGCGAGCGCCCCGTGGCCGCCGAACGTGCCGCTGCCGCCGAACGTGTCGCTGCCGCCGAACGGGCCGCTGCCGCTGAGCGCGCCGCCGCGGCTGAACGGGCTGCTGTCGCCGAACGGGCCGCCGCGGCTGAGCGCGCCGCCGTTGCCGAGCGGGCCGCCGCCGAAGAGCGGGCGGCCGTCGCTGAACGCGCCGCTGTGGCTGAGCGAGCGATCGCGGCCGAGCACGAGGTACCGCACTTCACGCACGCTCACCAGGACATAGAGCCAGCAGCCGTGGCCGCCTCGCACGCGCCCGCCGCCGAGCCCGCCGCGCCGAGCGCCGAACCCGCGGCCCAGGGCACCGACGAGCACGTCGCGCAGGCTCGCTCCGGTAAGAAGAACGCCCGCAGCCGGCGTGCCTCCGTCCCCTCCTGGGACGAGATCATGCTCGGCAGTTCCCGCCAGCGCGACTAACCGGCCGGGGCTGGCAGCGCGGCCGGCGCCAGCCGGTGCCGGAGCCAGGCAGGATCCGGTAGAGGCACACGACCCGGAACTGCCGGACCTCGAGCACATGACGGCAGACAGACCGGCGGGGATGGAAGTTGCTGCTCACGTCGCCATCGTGGCAGCACTCGCCCCAGGGCCGGCTGGTTTCGCACCGATATACGTCAGCTGACCGATGTTTCGGGTTGCAACTTGCAGCAGCATTTGCAGTGCAACAACTCGGGAGCAGCCGCGCAGGCTTCGCCATCCTGGCGCGGCTGCTCCTCCCGGTCCCGCGAGGAGCCCGATGTCCACGACGGCCTTCACCGAGCTCGATCAGCTCGTCGCCGCCCACGCGTTCGACCGCGCCGCTGCCGCGTTCGCCGACGCCGCGACCGCCGCCCGGGACAAGCGGCTCGGCAAGGCGCGCAAGCTGGCCGCCGAGGCGGCCGAGCACCTGGCCACGGCCGAGCGCGCGAAGAACGGCCTGGGATTCCGCACCTACCCCAGCGACGCCGCGCACTGATTAGCCCCCCGGCGGGCTAGCCGGTTTGCTTGAGGGCGAAGGCCCAGTTGAGGACGCGGGCGGCGTCCTGGGCGCCGGCGCCGGGGCCGCTCGGCGGACTGTCGAGGACGACGCCGATCAGCGTCCGGCCGTCGCGGACCGCCTCGAAGAGCAGGCAGTGGCCCGCATCGTCGGTGAACCCGGTCTTGATGCCGATGGCGCCGGGGTAGTGGCCGAGCAGCTCGTTGGAGGTGCCCCACCAGTGGGCGTCGTGGCCGTCGCCCTTCTTCAGGACGTAGACCTGCGTGTTCACGATCTGGCGGAACAACGGGGACTGCATCGCTATCTCACCCAGCCGCAGCAGGTCCTCAGGCGTGGAGTAAGTGGACGTCTCCGTCGGGTAGGGCAACCCGTCCGGCGAGGTGAAGTGCGTGTGCAGCAGGCCTAGCTGGCGGGCGGTCGCGTTCATCGTGGCGATGAACGCGTTCATCCCCGGGCCGTAAGCGCTGGCCAGCGTGTAGGCGGCGTCCGCGCCCGACTGGACCAGCAGGCCGTACAGCAGCTGGCGCGCGGTGAGCACCTCCCCCGGATGCAGCCCGTCGCTGGTCGCGCCATACTTCCAGACGTAGTCCTCCACCCCGCCAGGGACCTTGATCTGCCGGTCCACGTCGCCGGCCTGAATGACCAGGTAGGCGGTCATCACCTTGGTGATGCTCGCGATCGGCCGCGCCTCGTTCGGCGAGCTCGCCCACAGCACCTGGCCGGTGGCGGCGTCGGCGATGATGCCCGCCTTCGCCTTCACGCCGCGCGGGGCGCCGGTGACCAGGATGCGCGGCCCGGCGGGTACGGTGGCGGCCTGCGGTTGGACCGTCGTGGGCGCGCTCGTGCTGGCGGACGGCAACGCGGCGGGCGCCTTCGTGGCGTGCGCCGACGGCCCCGCGGCGTGGGCGTAGGCCAGCCCGGGAGACGCCGAACAGCCGGCCGCCGATCCCAGCGCGACCACTGCCAGGCCCGCGATGATCAACCGGGCGGACAGGCGCATAGGACTCCGATGGGTGAGGAGGCGGAAAACCAGACCATATCGTATTCAAACGCGAGCCAGGACGCCGGACAACGCGTCACGGGCCGACCGGATCACCTCGGCGATGTCATACCCGGTGAGCACGCCGTCACGCTTCAGCGGCCGGCCGTCGGCGATCACCGTGTCGACGTTTCCCGGGTGCGCGGCGGTGACCAGCAGCCGGGCCGGGTCGGTGAGAACGCCGATGTTAGGCGCGTCGACCGAGACGACGATCACGTCGGCGCGCTTGCCCGCCGTCAGCGATCCGGTGACCGAGTCCAGGCCCAGCGTCCGCGCGCCCTCGATCGTCGCCAGCCGCAGCACGTCCCGCGCGCCGAGAGCGAACTCGTCGTGGGCGAGCGCGTTGGCGCACGCCTGCGTCACCTTCATGATCGCGAACATGTCCGCGTTGCCCGACAGCATCGTCGTGTCCACCGACAGCCCGGTCGCCAGCCCGGCGGCGAGCAGCCGGGCGGTGACCGGCTGGCCGTAACCGATCTGCAGTTCGGTGAACGGGGACACGCTCACCGGCGTGGCGTGGGTGGCCGCCAGCGCTATCTCCTGCGGCGAGGCGTTGTTCAGGTGCACGAGCTGCAGGTCGGAACCGAGCAGCCCGTCGGCGGCGTAGGCGGAAATCTGCCCCGCCGCGGCGCGCGGCCCGCACGCGTGCACCGTGACCGGCAGGCCGAGCCCGCGGGCCGCCTCGATCTCCTCCCGGTACAGCTTGGGCGCCACCCGCATCGCCGGGTTGCTGCCGCCGTTCCCCCGCCAGGCCATGCCGAGGTGGATGCGGCCGCCCGCGCTGTAGGCCGGCCACCGCGCCGCGACGTGGGCGAGGTCGTCCAGAGCCATCAGCCGATCGTTGCGATGACCTGTTTCATAGCCGTAGGAAAAGCGCGCTCGCAGCCCGGACTCGGCGAGCGACCGAAGTCCGGCCTCGGCCCAGTCAAGCCCACGGACGTTGTGGGCCCAGTCATGCACGGTGGTGATCCCCGCGTCGATGGCCTCCGCGCACGCCAGCCGGGTGCCCTCGTAGGTGTCTCCTGGAAGGAATTGCCTGCCGAGCGTCACACAAGTCTTGAAGTATCCGGAACGGCCGGGGGCGTCTGTGCCCGGGCAGCCGTCTGATAGTCCGCGCAGCAGCGTGTTCCACAGGTGCCAGTGTGTGTCGACGAAGCCGGGCGCGACGATCTTGCCGACCGCGTCGATCACCTCAGCGCCGGGAACGTCCAGGTTTTCCCCGACCGCCACGATGACGCCGTCCCTGATATGCACGTCCCCGCCTGGAATGTCGCCGGCGGAGTCCATCGTGAGCACGAGACCACCGCGAATTACGGCATTGACAACCGATCCGTACCCTTTCGACGTCATAGATGCTGAGCCTAGCGGCGCGAACCGATAGATGAATGAGGCGATGAGCGATGGGGATGCGAACCAGGCTGGCGATCTCGGCGACGGTGACGCTGGCGATGACCGCGGGCGTCGGGGCCGCGACAGCGATGGCGGCAGGTGGGCCGTCCGCGGCGCCGATGGTGCGGGAGGGGATCTGTACCGCGCCTGCCAAGTACTCGGCGCTAGCGGCGCGGCTGTCACGGGATATCAAGGCCGCGCTCGCCGGGCGCAACGACTACTACGCGCTGACGGTATTCGACCGGACCCGAGAAGTCGCGTGCGCGCTCAGCGAGAACGCGCGGTTCCATTCGGCGAGCGTGGTGAAGGTGACGATCCTCGCCGCGCTGCTGCGCTGGCACCAGGAGACCGGCAAGCCGCTCACCGCGACGGAGAAGTACCTGGCCACGCTGATGATCACTCAGTCAGACAACGACGCCGCCACCGCGCTGTGGAACGAAGTCGGGCAGGCGCGCCTGCAGCATTTCCTCGACCTAGCCCACATGAGCGAGACGGTGCTCAACCCTGACGCCTGGGGCCTGACCGAGATCACGGCTCACGACGAGCTCACCCTGCTCCGGACCCTCACCTTCGCCAACCCGGTGCTGAGCAACTACTCGCGCGACTACGAGCTCGGCCTGATGGCACAGGTCATCCCTTCACAGCGGTGGGGGACCCCGGCGGGCGCGCCAGCCGGGCTGACCGTGCACGTCAAGAACGGCTGGCTACCGGAGACCGTCGGCGGCTGGAAGATCCACAGCATCGGCAGCTTCAGCGGGCATGGCCGCGACTACATGATGGCGGTGCTCACCGAGAACAATCCCACGATGGCGTACGGGGTGGACACGATAGAGGATGTGGCGAAGGTCGTGCATCGCGACCTGAACGCGGGCCTGCCGTCGGCGGGGGCACCGCTGCCGGCTATTCCGGCTCCGGCGCACCCCTCGCCTGACGAGGTGCTGCCCGCGTCGCCGCCGGCGTCCCGGTAGCGCCCATATCGCGGAAGACGATCCAGCGCATGCAGCAATACAGATACACGCCCTCGCACGTGGCGGCGACGATCCGGGACAGTTCGTAGTAGAGCCCGGCCGCGGTCAGGCCGGTGGTGAGGCCGAGGACGAAGATGAGGTAGTTGCTCACCATGATCGCCAGGTACAGCGGAAGCTGCCTGCCGAGCGCGCCGTGGGACCGGAAGTTCAGCACCCGGTTCGCGAAGTAGCTGATCATGCTGGCGGTGCCGTACGACAGCGTGACCGCGAGCGGCACCGGCCACCGCAGGCCGCCGTGGAAGACCGCGAGCAGGCTGAGGTCGATGAAGAACGTGCACAGGTTGATCAGCAAGTAGCCGACCACGTTGGGGGCGACGACGTGGGAGAGCCCGAAGGGGAGCCTGCGCGTCACCGCCGTCATCGCCGCGGCGAACCGCGCTCCATCGGCCATAGCTCCATTGTGCCGGGTGCCCAGGAGTAGTCCCGACCGCCCGCGCGCGTGCTTGTGATAGATTCGCGGACCGCCGCAGGAAGCGTGCGCCGGGGTAGATGCGTTGACGTCACGGGCGCCTGCCGTGCCACCAGTAACGCCGTAGCTTCAGGGCCACACAGTATGATCGTTAAAAATCGGCGTTGGTCTGGGGATCCGAGGCACCTGTCTAATCAGCATTTGTCCGTGCCAGGAGGACATTGATGGCCGTATTGGTAGATCCGCCCCAGCGCGGAAGCGCTGACGAGCGGTCTGCCCGCACGGACCCCCTTCCTGATCCTGACGACATACCGACCAGATCCCGCGGGCCGGGCACGGTAACCGCGGCCCGGCCGGTCATCGCTGAACCCGCCGTCGGCGCCCCGCCCAAGCTCGCCGAGCCGCCGATCCCAGGCGGCCGGGTCGAAGCGCTCATGGGCGTGCTCATCCGGGTGCTCTCGCACAGCCCGCTGGCCCGCCCGCTGCCGGCCGTGACGCTGAGCGCGCTCGGCGTCGGCGGGGTGGCGTTCGTCGGCCTGTGTGCCACCGCCCCGCACCCGAGCGTGGCCACGCCGCCGGTGCTGCTGCCGCTGACATCGGTGGCCAGGGATCTCGGGGCGCCGCACCTGCCGGACCTGGCCGCGAACCTGATCATGTACGCCTCGATCGGGCTGTGCTGCCTGGGCCTGGCGATGATGCTGTGGGCCAACAGCCGGGGCTGGTCGCCTCACCCGCGCAAGGTGTTCGCCGCGGCGGTCGCCGCGGTCGCCGTGCTGGTGAACATCACCCCGGTCGGGTCCTCGGACGCCGCGAGCTACGCGGCCTACGGCCGGATCGCCGCGCTCGGCCACAACCCGTACACGTTCTTGCCGTCCATGCTGCCCGGCGGCAACGCCAACCCGTACACGATGCTGGTCAGCCAGCAGTGGCGCACAACGCCCTCGGTGTACGGGCCGGTCGCGACGTGGATGCACCTGGTCGCCGCGCTGATCGGCGGCGCCAGGCCCTGGCTGACGATATGGGTGCTGATGGTCATGATCGGCGCCGCGTTCGTCGCCGCCGGCTACGTGCTGCTGCGCACCGCCGCCAACCCGGTGCGCGCCGTACTGCTCTGGGTCGCCAACCCGCTGCTGATCGTCGAGCTCGTGCTGGGCGGCCACATGGACGCGATCCTCGCGCTGTTCGCGATCGCGGCCATCGTGCTGTCCCGGCGCTGCAACAGCGTCTGGCACGACCTCGTGGTCGGGGTGCTCGTCGGCGTCGTGGGCGGAATAAAGGTGAACGCCCTCTTCGTCGCGCTCGGCATCGCCGTCCCGCTGCTGCACGACCGCGCCTGGGGGCGGCTCGCCCGCATCGGCGTCGTGGCCGCGCTCACCACGTTCGGGCTGTACCTGTTCAGCTACGGGCTGGTCGCGCTCCGGCCGCTCGCCGACGCGTCGAAGATGATCATCTCTCCCACCATCTGGCGGGCGGTGCAGGAGATCGCCTTCCTGGCGGGCGGGAAGGGCGCGGAGAACGTAGCGACGACCGCGATCGGGTTCGCCTGGCCGCCAATCATGCTCTTGCTCGCGTGGTACCTGTACAACAGGCTCTCGCCCGACGTGCCCACCGTCGTCGCCGCCACCTGCGCGCTGACGTTCGCCTGGATCGTGGTCGCGCCCTGGTCGCTGCCCTGGTATTCCGCGGTCGCCTGGGTCACCCTGGCATTGCTGCCGCGCAACTCGCTGACCCGCTGGCTCACCCTTGCCACGGCCGTGCTCGCGTTGCTTCACTTTAACGGTGGCCATTCCACCAACTCCACCCTCCCATCGCCCTGATCCTGTCGCACCTGCTGCCGCACCTCCTGTCGCACCGGGCCGGGTAGCCGTCGTCACCGGCGCGGCTAGCGGGATAGGCCTCGGGCTCGCGATGAGGTTCGCGGCCGAGGGCATGCACGTCGTGATGGCCGACGTGGAGGAGCCGGCGCTGTCGAAGGCGGCGGCCGGACTCGCCGGAAGCGGCGCGTCGGTGCTGCCCGTCGTGACCGACGTAGCGGACCGCGCGGCGGTCGAAGCGCTGCGGGACGCCGCGGTCTCCGCGTTCGGCGCGGTGCACGTGGTGTGCAATAACGCGGCTGTCGGCGGGCCGCACGGCGCGCTGTGGGAGTGCCCGCCCGGCGAGTGGGACTGGGTGCTCGGGGTGAACCTGGGCGGCGTGATCAACGGGGTCCGCGCGTTCATGCCGTTGCTGCTCGAGCAGGACGCGGCGCACATGGTGAACACGGCGTCGATCTTCGGCGTGTTCGCTGGTTCGCTCGGCCCGTACGGGGTGTCCAAGCACGCGGTCGTGGCGCTCACCGAGACGCTGCACTTCAACCTGCGGGCGGCCGGCGCGACCAACGTCGGGGTGTCGGTGCTGTGCCCGGGGGCGGTCCGCACGAACTTCGGCTCGTCGGCGCGGAACCGGCCGGCCTGGGCGGGGCCGCCGACGGTGTCGGGCCCGGCGGAGCAGGCGAGCGCGGAGCAGTTCGACCGCCTCGCGCTGACCGGGGCTTCGCCTGCCGAGGTGGCGGCGATCGTGGTCGACGGGATCCGGTCATCGCGCTTTTACATCCTCACGTCCGCGAACAGGAACCCGGCGGTGCTGCGCCGCGGTGAGGAGATCGTGTCGGGGGGGCCGCCCGCACCGCCGTTCCCCTAAAGCCTGCGAAGCCCGGCCCGTCTAGACTGGGCGGCTATGAGCAGCGAGCCGCGGTCAGTGCCGCCGACCCCCTCCGCCAAGCAGGTCCCGTCGAAGCGCACACATCACGGCGACACGGTCATCGATCCCTACGCCTGGCTCACCGATCCCAAGGATCCCGAGGTGATCGCCTACCTGGAGGCGGAGAACGCCTACATGACGGCGCTGACCGCCGGGCTCGAGGAGCCGCGGTCCCGGATTTTTGAGGAGATCAAGGCGCGCACCCAGGAGACCGACCTGTCGGTGCCCGTCCGTAAGGGCGGCTGGTGGCGTTACGCGCGCACGGTCGAGGGTCAGCAGTACGCCATCTACTGCCGCCGCCGGGTGCTCAACGGGGAGGTCGCTCCCCCGATGCCGGTCGACGGCAAGCCGCTGGACGGCGAGGAGGTCCTGCTCGACGGCAACGAACTGGCAGGTGACGCCGGGTTCTTCCAGCTCGGTGTGGTCTCCCTCAGCCCGGACGAGAGGCTGCTCGCGTACTCCACCGACTTCTCCGGGGACGAGCGGTTCACGCTGCGGGTCAAGGACCTGGACTCCGGGCAGGTCCTGGCCGACGAGATCCCCGGCACGTTCTACGGCTGCGCGTGGTCGCTCGACGGCACGGCGCTGTTCTACGTCACCGTCGACGACGCGTGGCGGCCGTACCGGGTCTGGCGGCACCTGGTCGGTACGCCGACCGCATCCGACGTGATGGTGTTCGAGGAGAGCGACGAGCGGTTCTGGGTCGGCGTCCGGCTGAGCCGCAGCGAGCGGTACATCTACATCGGCACGGCCAGCAAGCTGACCAGCGAGTGGTGGCTGCTCGACGCGGGGTCCCCCGAGGGCTCGTTCGCGGTGGTGGCGCCGCGCCGGCAGGGCGTCGAGTACAACGTCGCGGACGCCGCCGACCGGCTGCTGATCTTGCACAACGACGGCGGCGCGGAGAACTTCGAGCTCGCCACCGCGCCGCTGCCCGGCACGGGCGACAGCCAGACGTGGACCCCGCTGATGCCCTACCGCGCCGACACCCGACTGCTCGGCGTGGACGCGTTCGCGGACTATACGGTCGTCTACTTCCGCCGCGACGGGCTGACCGGGCTGCGCGTGCTCGACTCCGGCGGCGGCGAGCGGGACATCGCGTTCCCCGAGCCGATCTATACGATCTCGCCCGACCTCAACCCGGAATTCACCCAGACCATCTACCGGCTCGGTTACACCTCGATGATCACCCCGAGCACCGTGTACGACTGCGACCTGGCGACCGGGGAGTTGACCCTGCTGAAGCAGCAGCCCGTGCTACCTTCGCCCGACGGCGTGCCGTTCGCCAGCGGCGACTACGAACAGCACCGTGAGTGGGCGCTGGCCCTCGACGGCACCCGGGTCCCGGTGTCACTCGTCTGCCGGACCGGGACGCCGCGCGACGGCTCGGCGCCCTGCCTGCTGTACGGCTACGGCAGCTACGAGCTCTCGACCGACCCCCAGTTTTCGATCACGCGGCTGTCACTGCTCGACCGCGGCTTCGTCTTCGCGATCGCGCACGTGCGCGGCGGCGGGGAGATGGGCCGCTCCTGGTACATCCACGGCAAGCTGCTGGAGAAGAAGAACACGTTCACCGACTTCGTGGCCTGCGCGGAGCACCTGGTCGAGGCCGGCTGGACGTCGCCGGACCGCCTCGTCGCCCGCGGCGGCTCGGCCGGCGGCCTGCTCATGGGCGCCGTGGCGAACCTCGCGCCGTCGGCGTTCGCCGGGATCGTCGCCCAGGTGCCGTTCGTGGACACGCTGAACACCATCCTCGACCCGTCGCTGCCGCTGACCGTGACCGAGTGGGAGGAGTGGGGCGACCCGCTGCACGACGCCGCGGTGTACGCGTACATGAAGTCGTACACGCCGTACGAGAACCTCAGCGACGCCACGTATCCGGCGATCTTCGCGATCACCAGCCTCAACGACACCCGGGTCAGCTACCACGAGCCCGCCAAGTGGATCGCCCGGCTGCGCGCCACCGGCCGGGGCGGACCGTTCCTGCTCAAGACCGAGATGGAAGCCGGGCACGGCGGCCGCAGCGGCCGCTACGACGCCTGGCGGGAAGAAGCCTTGGTGCTCGCCTGGATCGTCGCGATCGCGAAACCCCCAGCCGGCTAGGCTCGCTCAGTGGCTGCTAGCACTCAACGGTCCGCCATTTCCCCCCGGCATCTTCCCAGCCGTGCCCCGTTCATCCGAATCCTGCTGATCGCCTTGAACTTGACCGCGGTCACGTTCTTCCTGCTGTCATTCACGCGGCACGGGGTTGCTCTTGGCCCTTACCGGATCGACTTGGATGTTTACCGGCTCGGCAGTCAGACCTGGCTGCGGCATCAGCCCCTGTACGGCGTCCTGCTCACGACGAGTGCTGGATCGCGGCTACCGTTCACCTACCCGCCGTTCGCCGTGGTGCTGCTGTCGCCGCTGGCGCTGGTCCCGATGAAGGTCGCGACTACGGGATTCACGCTGATCACCATCGCGCTGACCGCTGTGGTGCTGCGGATGTTCCTGCGCTCGCTCACCGGCACATGTACCGGCTCGTGGCTGGTAGTCGGCTGCGTGCTCCCGGTAGCCCTGTTCCTGGAGCCTGTGCGCAACACGCTCAACTACGGTCAGGTGAACGTCACGTTGATGGCGCTGGTGACGCTGGACTGCCTGCCGGCCACCACCCGGTGGCCACGCGGTGTGCTGACCGGCCTGGCCGCGGCGACGAAGCTGACCCCCGCGGGGTTCGTGCTGTTCCTCCTGATGCGGAGAGGCTGGCGGGCGGCGGCCACCGCTGTCGCCTCCTTCGCGGTCTGCACCGCGCTCGGGTTCCTGCTGGCCCCCGCCGACTCGGCGCGGTACTGGACGTCTGCCATTCTCGTGGTGGGCAGGCCGACGAACGCTGCATACGCTGGCAACCAGTCCATACTGGCGGTACTCGCGAGGGCCGGCCTCGGGCCAACGACGACGACCGCCACGGCGGTGTGGCTGGCACTCTCGGCGGTCGTTGTGCTGCTCACGGTGTGCGGTATGCGCCGTGCCTTTGCCAGTTCGCGAGATGGCAGTTCGCGAGATGCCTGGGCGCTGTCGCTTAACGCGTTCGCTATCCTCCTCATCTCGCCGATCTCCTGGTCACACCACTGGGTATGGGCAGAGACGGGGCTGCTTGTCATGGCGGTCCTCGGCTGGCGACATCGGAAACCGGCCTGGCTCGCGATGGCTGCCGCCGGGCTCGCGGACTTGGCCTTCGCGCCGCAGTGGCTGCTCCCGCCAGGCGGCCACGGATGGGCTTGGTGGCAGCAGGTTGCCGGAAGCTCTTACGTGATCCTCGCCGTCGTGATCCTGTCGACCGCAGCGCTGCCTGGAGCGCTTTCGCGGCGTGACCAGGCGAGGTCGAGGATCAGTGCCAGCGCGCAGACGGTGCCGACGCCGACCGCCGCGCCGGCCACCGTGTCGGTGAAGTAGTGCCACCGCAGCGCGATGACAGCGAATGCCACCAGCACCGAGGCGACACATCCGACGGCCACCACGAGCACCCGGGCCAGCCGCGGGCCGGGTCGCTGAGGCGAGACAAGCAGCAGCACGGCGAGCATCGCCGTGAGCGACACGATGGACGTCGTGTGACCGCTCGGATAGCTGAGCGAGCCCAGGTACGTGCGGTCGAACACGTGCTTGAGCAGACCGTCGTCAAGCCCGGTGGCGGCAGGGACGGCCGCCAGCGCGAGCACGGCGCCGCTGCGCCGGCCGGTGAGCAGGCAGCCCGCGGCGACAGCGACGCTGATCACGATGGCGGGCACGAGCGTGCCGGGCGACGCGAGCCGTACCAAGAGATCGTAGTGACTGGGCTGCAACGCAGTGAACGGTGAGTCCACCGCGTTGTCGAAGCCGTCCGCCCGGGTCTGGCCGTGGAACACCGCGCCACCCGCGGCGACGACGATCACGCAGGCGGCAAGCAGCCAGCAGGCCCAGATGCGACCGGACCGCCCGAGCAAAGGCCTCCCCCGCGATACCCGCACGCCGCCTCCCGTCCCCCACGGTCCTCGGACTGTACCAGCTCGCTCAGGTAAAAAGGCTTCGCAGGTTGACGACTATCGCCTCTTGGGTGCTGCGCGCGATGACCACGACGGCTTCCTCGGCGCCCGGGTTCTCCTCGCGATGCGGCACGTAGGGCGGGACGAAAATATAGTCGCCCGGCTTGGTCTCCAGCCGCACCTCACGGTCGCCGTCGGCGAAGACGAAGGCCGGAGTCCCGGACACCACGAAGATCGCGGTCTCGGCTTCGCCGTGGTGGTGGTCGCCTGACCTGGCGCCCGCGGCGACATGGGTCTGGCCCATCCAGAGCTTTTCGGCCCCGGTGTTCTTCCCCGAGATCGCCTCCCAGCGGGTCATTCCCGGGGTCTGGCCCGTGTCGCCGCGCAGTTCTCCGGCCCGGACCTGGCTGAGCGGCCTCAGCGGCCGGTGCCACAGGTCGTCGTTCACTGGTAACCCCTCAGCTCTGGAACAGGACGCTGACCGACTGGCCGTCGTGGGTGCGCCGGATGGCCTCCGCGAGCGCGGGGGCCACCGACAGCACGGTCAGCTTCGGGTGCGACACCGGCACGGGGACCGAGTTCGTGCTGACGATCTCGGTCACGTCCTCGGCCGCGGCCAGCTTCTCCAGCGCGCTGTCGGCGAACACCCCGTGCGTGCACGCGATGCTGATCGACCGCACGTCCTGCCGACGCAGCACGGACAGCAGTTCGAGCACGGTGGTGCCGCGGGCGATCTCGTCGTCCATGACGATCACATCCCTGTCGGCCACGTCGCCGATGATCGCCGAGATCGAAACCTTGTTGTCGGACAGCCGCTCCTTCGCGCCGGCCGCGACGGGGAGCCCGAGGCGGCGGGCGAACGCCGCCGCGCTCTTGGCGTAGCCGAGGTCGGGTGACACCACGACCGTGCGGGACAGGTCTCGCTTCCTGAAGTGGGCGGCGAGTTCGCGCAGGGCGTGCAGGTGGTCGACCGGGACGGAGAAGAACCCGTGCACCTCAGGGGAGTGCAGGGTCAGCGTCAGCACGCGGTTGACGCCCGCGGTGACGAGCAGGTCGGCGACGAGCCGGCCTCCGATGGAAATCCGCGGCTCGTCCTTCTTGTCGGAACGCGCGTACGCGTAATGCGACATCACCGCCGTGACCCGGGCGGCGGAGGCGCCTCGCGCGGCGTCCGCCATCAGCAGCAGCTCCACGAGGTTCTCCTGCACGGGCGGCACCAGCGGCTGGATCAGGTACACGTCCCGTTCCCGGCAGTTGGCCTGCAGCTGCACCTCGAGGCAGTCGTTGGCGAACCGGGTGATCCGCGTCGGGCTGCGCGGCACGGACAGGTACGAGCAGATCTCGTCGGCGAGCGCGGGGTGCGCGCTCCCGCCGAAGATAACGATCTCAGCTTGCAAGGGACGCTCCCTCGTCGTCCGTCTTCATCGGCGGCAGGCCGAGCCGGGTCCTTATCTCCTGCTGCACCGCTTCCTTCGCCGGGCGGGCGTCCACGGTGATCACGTACTCCTTGCCCCGGAACAGGTCGAGCACCGGGTTGGTCTTCTCGTGGTACTCCCGCAGCCGGACCTCCAGTGCCTCCTCGGTGTCGTCGTCCCGCTGAACGAGCTCACCGCCGCATGAATCGCACCGGCCCGGCGTGTGCGGGCTGTCCTCGATCAGGTTGTAGTCCATGCCGCACTTGGCGCAGAGCCGGCGGTTGAAGACCCGGCGGCGCACCTCGCTGTCCGGCATGTCCAGGTAGATGACCGCGTCGATGTCATAGCTCTCAAGGAAGAATTGCGCCTGCCGCTGGCTGCGCGGAAAACCGTCGATGATGAAGCCGAAGTTCCAGTCGTGTTCGGCCAGCCGCCGCTGCACCACCGACTCGGCCAGGTCGTCGCCAACCAGTTCGCCCGCCGTCAGCACTCGCTGCACCTGGGCGCCCATTTTGGTGTGGTTGCTTACGTTCCAGCGAAAAATGTCGCCCACGCTGATGTGCACGATATCGAGGTCCTCGGCGAGCATTTCACTCTGCGTGCCCTTGCCGCTGCCCTGCACGCCCATAATCACGTACTTACGCATGACATCACCTTGGCATATCCGCGGCCAGCCGCGATCACGACCCTACCGGAGCGCGATACCCTCGATGCCATGGAAAACCCCGGTCCCGACCCCTCGGGGGGGCCCGCCAGCACAGCGCGCGTATGGCCGTTCCTTGTCCAGCCGCGCTGGCTGGGCTGGCACGTGCTGATGGTCGTCTCGTTCTGGGGCATGCTGTGGCTGGGTGACTGGCAGTTGCACCGGGCGCTCTCCGGCAACGGCCTGAGCTGGGCTTACACGTTCGAATGGCCGCTTTTCGCCGGATTCGCGGTGGTATTTTGGGCTAAGACGATCCGGGACGAGTTCCGTATCAAGCGCGGCGACGGCCCCGAAAGCGGGGAAGACGGCTCGATCTCGGACGCCTTGCCGGCCGGGATCGGCATCCAGCAGGTGGAGGCGCCCGCGGACGACGCGGACGACGCCGAGCTCGCGCGCTACAACCGGTACCTCGCCCGGCTCAACGAGGAAGTCAAGGGCACCCACGGCAAGCGGCACGGGGCCAGGTAACGATAGAAGGAGGCGCCCGAGATGCGTGCAGCTGTGCTGCGCTACCGGGTGATGGCATATATAACCGGCGTGCTGATCATCATCGTCGTGTTCGTCGGCATTCCGCTGCAGATCTGGGGTCACAACACGGTCATCGTGAACCAAGTGGGCACGGTGCACGGCGTCCTGTACATGGTCTACATCGTGTTCGCGTGGTTGCTGGCCAACAAGCTGCACATGAAGCCGAAGCCGACCGTGCTGCTCCTGCTGGCCGGCACCGTCCCTGTGATGACGTTCGTTGTCGAGCGGTGGATGCACCGCCAGTACATCAACCCCGCGCTCGCCGAGCTTGAGCCGCAGGCGACACCTGTGAGCTCGTGACATCGCAACAGTATTTTGAGCCCCGCCCGTCGGCGGCGCACCGGCCGGGACTAGTCCGGGTCGTGCTGCCCGACGTCTACCTGGAGCTCGAGACCGACTCCGGGGTGTTCTCCGCCGGCCGCCTGGACCCGGGCACCCGGTTCCTGCTCGAAGCGGGCCCTCCGCCGCCGCCGGCTGGCGATCTGCTCGACCTGGGCTGCGGCTACGGGCCGGTGGCATGCACGCTGGCCAGCCGCGCCCCCGCAGCGACGGTGTGGGCGGTCGACGTGAACGAGCGGGCCCTGGACCTGTGTGCCCGCAACGCCGCGAAGGCGGGCCTGCGCAACGTCCGCTGCGTCGCTCCCGACGCCCCTGACATACCGCCGCGGCTGGCCGGGATTTGGTCCAATCCGCCGGTCCGAATCGGCAAGGCGGCCCTGCACGAGCTGCTGCTCACCTGGCTGGCCAGGCTGTCCCCCGACGCCCCTGGTGGCTCCGGGGGGGACGACCCCCCCGCACCCCCCCGAGCGGGTCAGGCATGCCTCGTGATAGGCCGGAACCTCGGCGCCGACTCGCTGCACTCCTGGCTCGCCGCGCAAGGCTGGTCCGTGACACGCCTCGCCGCGCGAAGCGGTTACCGTCTGCTCGGGGTGACCGCCCGATGACAGCCGGCCCCGCCGGCGGCTCACCGGCCGGCCCGCCGCGCCAGCTGCGCGCCACCGACGTCAAGCGCCTCAACCGGGAATGGCGCCGCCGAACCGAAGGCCGCCTGGCGCTGCTGCTTGACTCGGTCAGCCAGCCCTTCAACGTGGGCTCGATCGTCCGCACCGCCGCCACCTTCGGCGCCGAGACGATCTGGCTGTGCGGCAATACCCCCGATCTGACCCTCCCCGCCGTGGGCAAGACCGCCTTGGGCACCGACCGCTTCCTGGAATCCATCCGCGAGCCCAGCCCGGCGGCCGCAGCGAAGGCAGCGGCGGACGAGGGCTTCCGCGTGGTCGCCGTCGAACTGGCCTCGGGCGCCCTGCCGCTGGCCGAAGCCCCGCTTGACGGCGACATCTGCCTGGCCATCGGCAACGAAGACCACGGCTGCTCCCCCGCCCTGCTGGCCGCCGTGGGCGCCGTAACTTACATCCCTCAGGTCGGTCGCGTAGGCTCACTGAACGTGGCGGTGGCCGCAGCCATCGCGATGTCCGAAGTTCGCCGACGCGAATGGCACAGTTAACCGGATGCTGCCGGGCAAGTGGGCATAATCACAAACGTGGCAGTTCCATACCTGGACCACCCGCGCCCGATCGCGTTCGCGCACCGGGGCGGGGCGGCGCACAACCCGGAAAACTCCTGGCCCGCCTTCGAGTACGCGGTCAAACTTGGCTACGCGTACCTGGAAACCGACGCCCGCTCCACGTCCGACGGCGCGCTCCTTTCCTTTCACGACGCGACCCTGGACCGGGTCACCGACCGCACCGGACAGGTCCGCGACCTGACCTACAAAGAGGTGTCGGCGGCGCGGATCGACGGCGAGGAGCCGATCCCGCTGATCGAGGAGCTGCTCGGCACCTTCGGCGACGTGCGGTTCAACATCGACCTCAAGGACTCAGGCACGATCGCGCCGCTGGCGCAGGTGCTGCGGCGCACCGGGGCGTGGGACCGGGTGTGCGTGACCTCGTTCTCCGGCAGACGGCTGCTGGCCGCGCAGAAGATCCTGGATCATCCCATCTGCCTCGCCGTCACGCCCGCCGCGATCGCGGCGGTCCGATACGCCGGACACCCCGGCCGGGCGATGGCCGCCCGCCTGGCGCGCTCGGGCGCGCAGTGCGCGCAGGTTCCCCGGCAGATCGCCACCAAGACGTTCATCAGGCGGTCGCACGAGCTGGGGTTGCAGGTCCACGTGTGGACGCTGAACACCAGGGAGGATATCGAGCGGGCGCTCGAACTGGGCGCGGACGGCGTGATGACCGACGACATCGTGCTGCTGAAGGACATCCTCACCGCGCGCGGCCAGTGGCACCCGCGGGTAGGCGCCTAGCAGCACGGGGTGGCGACGGAGGGTTCGCGGGAGGTTACGGGAGCGGGTTACGCGGTGGCCGCGGTGAAACACGCATGAAACTGGATTGGATACTCCCCGCACAGGGAATCTTGTCCGGGTATCCAGTGTTGCCGATAGAGATCGCCAACCGCCTGGGAGGCACTAAGTAATGGCCGAACGCGCACTTCGCGGAACCCGACTCGGCGCGACCAGCTACGAGAACGACAGGAACACAGACCTGGCTCCCCGCCAGGACGTTCCTTTTGACTGCCCGAACGGACACCATTTTAGCGTCCCGTTCGCCGCCGAGGCTGAACTACCCCCTATGTGGGAGTGTCGTGTCTGCGGGGCCATGGCCACCGCGAGCACCGGCCAGTCGCCGTCGCCGAAGAAGGTCAAGCCGCCGCGCAGCCACTGGGACATGCTCATGGAGCGACGGACCGTCGAGGACCTGGAGGCGGTACTCGCCGAGCGGCTCGAGGTCATCAGGGAACGGCGCGCCATGGAGGGCCGCGCCATCGCCGAGGCCGCGAACCAAGCCGAACGGCGCAGCGCCTGACCGTGCCCCGATAAGGGTCCGCGAAAATAACTACCTGCGGACGGCTGCGGCGGACTTTCCCCGCAGCCGTGCCGCTATGCCCCACTGGGCGACACGGAAGAACGCCTCGCGGATCACCGCGTTGCTCATCTTCGACGCACCCCGCTCGCGCTCGACGAACGTGATCGGCACCTCGGTGAGCTTCAGGCCGCTTTGGAGCACACGCAGCGTCATGTCGATCTGGAAGCAGTAGCCGGCCGACTCGATGTTGTTCAGGTCGAGCTTCTGCAGCGTCGCCGCGCGGTACACGCGGTAGCCGCCGGTCGCGTCCTTGACGCTGATGCCGAGCATCAGCCGGTTGTAGATGTTGGCCCCCCGGGACAGGAACTCGCGGGACTTCGGCCAGTTGACGACCGTGCCGCCGGGCACGTAGCGGGAGCCGATCACCGCGTCAGAACCGTCCAGCGCGGCGAGCAGCTTCGGCAGGTCCTCGGGCCGGTGCGAGCCGTCGGCGTCCATCTCGACGATCACGTCGTAGCCGTGCTCGAGCGCCCAGCTGAAGCCGGCGACGTAGGCACGGCCCAGCCCGGCCTTTTCCGTCCGGTGCATGACCTGCACGTGCTTGTCTGTCTCGGCCAGCTTGTCGGCTAGGTCGCCGGTGCCATCTGGACTGTTGTCGTCGACCACCAGCACTTCCGCCTCCGGCACGGACTCCCTGATCCGTCCGGCCATGATCTCGAGGTTCTGCCGCTCGTTGTACGTGGGCATCACGATGATCACACGGCCTGCTCCCACAGCCGACTCTGCCATTGGCTGTCGTCACCCTGCTTTCCTGTTGGCAGAGACCGGCCGGCCCTGCCTCAGCTAGTTCGGTGGAAGAGGGCCCGGGCGGCGCCTTCGGGCCGGATCCGTTCTCGTCGGCCACGAGCACGGTCTCCGTTGTCTACTGAGCCTCCCGGGCCCTTTCCAGGCCCAACCCCCTGACAGCCGGTCACGCGCACCGGCTAGCTCTGCGTCGCGTTCGGCACTCGGAGACTGGCTGCCTCCGCCCCCGCCGTGACGCGCCACCAATGCTACTGCTTCCTGCCAGCCAATCCGGCCGGCGAGCCCGGTGCTGGACTGTCCCAAAAACTTACCGCTGTTCCGTGCAATGTCAACTGCTTCGTAAGGCTAGGCATAGACATTAACTACAGAGGGAACATGGTAAATTACACTGAGTCACTGAGCAGTTTTACGTCTGTCGACCAAACATCTGTGCGCAGAGTAACTGGGGGAACACCGTGCGTAGCATATCGCGCACCACCGTGGCATGGGCATCTATTGGTGTAATCGCAGTCGGCGGCGGCGTCACCGGCATCGTCCTCGCCACCGGCGGCGGCCATCCGGCGCCCCATGTCGCCGATCACCTGGCGTCCAAGCAGACCGCGCCGCGGCCAGTGCCGCTGCGCATGCTGTCGGTCAGCCCCGCCGACGGTACCAGGAACGTGGACGGCGCCGACATCATCACGGTCACATTCAACGAGCCGCTGCCCGCCAGCGCGCCGCTGCCCCAGGTGTCACCGACCGTAACCGGGACCTGGCAGCGGGAGGGAGACACCGTAACGTTCACGCCGAGCACCGGTTTCGTGGCCCACACGCAGGTGAGGGTCAGCGTGCCGACGGCAGACGGCACGGTCCGTTCAGGATATGAATCCTCATTCACCACAGCCGGGTACTCGACCCTGCGGCTGCAGCAGCTGCTCGCCCAGCTCGGCTACCTGCCGATGAGCTGGCATCCGGACCTGGGCGCAGCGATCGACAACGGCAGCGCGACCGCTCAGCTCGCCGCGGCCTACACCCCACCGCCAGGGACGTTCAGCTGGCAGGGGGGGTACCCGAAGGAGCTGTACTCGTTCTGGCATCGGGGCAGCGACAACCTGCTCGACAAGGGCGCGATCACGGGGTTCGAAGCCGACCATGGGTTCACGCCCAACGGCGTGGCCAGCCCCGCGGTGTGGGCGGCGCTGCTGAAGGCCGCCGCGGCGGGTGACAAGAACCCACACGGGTACAGCTACGCGATCGCCGACCAGGGCTCCCCGGAGACGCTGACGATCTGGCATGACGGGCGCTACGCGTTCAACAGCCTGACCAACACCGGCATCTCGATCGACCCGACCCCGGTCGGCACGTTCCCGGTGTACCTGAAGCTGCCGTACCAGGTCATGCAGGGCACCAACCCGGACGGGTCGTCCTACGCGGACCCAGTGCAGTGGGTGTCGTACTTCAGCGGCGGGTCCGCGGTGCACTACATCTCGCGCGGGTCCTACGGCTACCCGCAGAGCCTGGGCTGCGTCGAGCTGCCTTACAACGCGGCCGAGCAGGCGTACCCGATACTGCCGTACGGAACGCTCGTCACGGTCACCCCGTAGCGGCCGCGGGCGCCGCGTCGGCCGCGGGGGCGGTGAGGTCCGCGACGTTCGGGTCGCCCCGGTAGGGGGCGAAGCGGTCGCGGACCGCGGGGTCGTGACCGGCCACCAGCCAGGTTTGCGGCTCCGTCGCCAGAAGGGCGAGCAGGTCGTAGGTCCGGTACATCTCCGGGAGGTCGGCGAGGATGGCGAACGGGCGGTCTCGTTCGGCCTCCTCGTAGAAGTGCAGCGCGTCCGAGGCGAGCACCACCCTGGCGGCACCGGCCGCGACCGTCACGATGAGCTCCCCTGGCGTGTGCCCGCCGACCTCGACAAGCCCCACACCAGGAGCGGCCGTGTGCCGGCCGGAGATCAGCGTGAGCCTGCCCTCGGCGCGGGCGGCCTCCAGGCACGCGAGTTCGTCCGGCTCGGCGTGCGCGGCGAACTGGACGCGGCGGGCGATGGGGCCGGTCCAGAACTCGTATTCGGCCCGGCTCATGACGATCTCGGCTCGCGGGAACTGGTGCAGGTTCCCGATGTGGTCCCAGTGCGCGTGGGTCACGATCACGGTGCGCACGGCGGCGGGGTCGACGCCCAGCCCGGGGAGGGCGTCGGCGGGGGTGGTGTGCCAGCTGCGGCGGCGGCGGTCGCCCACGGCCGGGGCGAAGCCGGTGTCGACGAGGATGGCGGTGCCGTCGCCGTCGCGGATGACCCAGAAGAAGTAGTCGACGTCGACCTTCCCGTCCGGCTCACCGTACAGGTGGTAGTTGAGGAACGTCTCGGCGCGCGTGGTGACCCGGGACCCGTAGCGGACCGCCAGCACCTCGCGCGTGCCGTCGCTGGCCACGACGCTATTGCCCGTCGAACGCGGCCTGGTAGCGGTCGGCGGAGACCTCCTCGTGCCAGCGGGTGACGCCGAGCGAGACCGCCGTGTGAGTCAGGAACGAATCCGGAGCCGCGCCGTGCCAGTGCTCCTCGCCGGGCGGCGTCCAGACTAGGTCGCCGGGTTCGAGCACGTGCCTGTCGCCGTCCCTGTTCTGCACCATGCCGCGGCCGCTGGCGACCAGCAGCACCTGGCCGTCGGCGTGCGAGTGCCAATGTGTGCGACCGCCCGGCTCGAAGACGACGCTGTTGACGCGCACCCGGGCGGCCGCCCCGTCATCGAGCAGCGGGTCGAGCATCGCGCGCCCGCTGAACGTGCCCTCCCCCATCCGCGACGGCTGGCCCTCCATACGCCCTTTCGCATATTCCATGCGAGCAACGGTAGAGGTGAGCGCCGGTGAAGGCCATGGGGCGCGGCGACGATATTCGCGGGAGCGGTTTAGTCGATGCCGGCCAGCGTCTGGGCCTCGGCGCGGTCCCGGCAGGCGCGCAGCGCGATGATGAGCCCGTCCTTGACCGTGACGACATCGAAGCTAAGGTCGCCCGCCTGCCGTGCGCGGAGTTTGTCGACACCTGGAGTGTGCGTCACCACGATGACCTTCTCGCCGGACGCGACGACCTGCTCGACTTCGGGTCGCAACCCCCGCTCCGCATGACGGAGCACCGCCTTTTCCAGCTCGTCCCGGCCATGGCAGATTTGTGGCGATGGGTCCCGAAATGCCGGATCTAGGTAGGTCCACTCTATGTCCGGGTGCACAAAATCCATCATGTGCGGCACATCACCCCGGTTGTAAGCGAGGAATGCCTCGCGCACAATCCACTCGTTTTGATTGCACATCCGTGAATCCTTTACCACGGTGATGCCGACTCTGGCTTGCCAGCGTACTCCTGCGGCCGCTGCCTGGGGGGCCGGGCCCGACGATGATGACCAGGTTGTGATGTGTGGCTTGCGGTGTGGACGTGTCTCGTGACGGCAGAAACGTGGCGTGCTAAAAACAGGCCATTGTTTTGTGACGGTGGACAGCGCTAGTGTCCGGTGGCAGTACCCGCTGATAAAGCGGCGTCTCACAATGTCCCCGCTGAGGAGGCAAGTCATGAGAAATGGCCGATTGTGGGCCCTTACCGGGGCCACCGCACTGGCTATATCGTGCACGGTGGCGGCCGCGTGGCCGGCGGGCGGGACCCCAGGTCCCGCGCGCAGCAGTTTGCGGGGGTCGCTGACACCCGCTTCTGAGCGGTCGCACCCGGCCGGCTCCGTCGCGGCCAGTTCCGCGGTGAGCTTCGAGCTGCTGCTGACGATGCGCAATGCCGCGAGCGCTCAGGCGCTCGTCAAGGAGGTCTCCGACCCGGGTTCGGCGCAATTCCACCATTACCTGACGCTCAAGACGTGGGTCGCCAGGTACGCGCCAAGCGCGGCCTCGATAACGAAAGCGGAAGGGTGGCTGCACAGCGAGGGCTTCTCCATCGGCGCGCTGCCTAAGGACCGGCTATTCATTCCGGCCTCAGGCTCGGCCGCCAAGGTCGAGAAGGCATTCGGCGTGACGCTCGGCTACTACAAGGTGAACGGCCATACCGTTCGGCTGGCCAACGGCACGCTGTCGATCCCGTCGTCGCTGAGTGGCGTCGTGTCCGGCGCGGTCGGCGTCAACGAGGAAATCGCGACGACCGACCTGTCCCAGAATCTCGCGGCCCCGGCCGCGAGTGCGGCGGCAGCGGCGGCGGCGGTAGCGGCGGCGAAGCCAGCTCAGGAACCGGCACCGCCCGCGGGCTTCCGCAACCCCCAGCCGTGTTCGGCGTACTGGGGCCAGAAGACCGACACGGCGGACGCGGGCTCGCTGTACGCGCCGTACACGCACCCGCTGCCGTACGACATCTGCGGCTACAAGCCCGCCCAGCTGCGCGGCGCCTATAACCTCGCCGGCTCGGTCGCCCGTGGCGACGACGGCACGGGCGTGGCGCTCGCGATCGTCGACGCGTACGACTCGCCGACGCTGCTGTCGGACGCGCAGACGTACTTCCGGCTGAACGACCCGGCTCACCAGCTGAAATCGTCGCAGTTCATCAACCTCTCGCCGGCGAGCGTCGACGACGAGGCGCTGTGCGGCGGCAGCGGCTGGTACCCCGAGCAGGCGCTGGACGTGGAGTCCTCGCACTCGATGGCTCCTGGCGCCACGATCATCTTCGTCGGAGCGCAGGACTGCCTGGACACCAGCCTGCTCACCGCGCTCACCACCGCGATCACCAGCGGGGCGTCCGTGGTCAGCGACTCGTGGGGCGACACCCTGGGTGACCTGCTCGACGACGCGGCCACCAAGACCGCCTACGATGACACCTTCATGGTCGCCGACACCACCGGGGTCAGCGTGCTGTTCTCGTCCGGCGACGACGGCGACAACTTCGCCGACTTCGGGCTCGCCGCTCCCGACTACCCGGCGGCAAGCCCGTTCATCACCGCCGTCGGCGGGACCACGCTCGAAGTGAACAAGCGCAACCAGCGTGCCGCCGAGTACGGCTGGTCGACCGCCAGCCAGACGCTCTGCGCGAGCACGACGAGAACCTGCGGCTCGGCTACGACGCCCGCTGGCTCCCTCGCCTGGCAGGCCGGCGATGGCGGTGGCACCAGCTACTACTACACCCAGCCCTACTACCAGGCACCGATCGTGCCGAGCGCGCTGGCTCTGCGTAACGAGGCGCTCTTCGGGCCGATTCCGTTGCGCGTCATCCCTGACATCTCCATGGACGCCGACGCCCAGAGCGGGATGCTGATCGGGCTCACCCAGACGTTCCCTGACGGTACCTACTACGACCAGTTCAAGGAAGGCGGCACAAGCCTGGCCTCACCGCTGCTGGCCGGGGTCATCGCCGACGTCGACCAGCGGGCCGGGGTCTCGCTCGGCTTCCTCAACCCCGTGCTCTACAAGGCCTCCACGGCCAGGGGCACGTACAACGACATCATGCCGCCCACCAACCCGGACTCGACCGCGGTGATCCGCGTCAACTACGCGAACTCGGTCGACGGGTCCGCTGGTTACGACATCCTGCTGCGACCGATCGACTACCAGGGCCCGGAGACCTACTGTGACGGGACCGGCAACTGCGCCACCCGCCTCGTCACGCTGAACGCGGCCAAGGGCTTCGACAGCCTTACCGGACTCGGCTCGGCCGGACCTAATTTCGTGTCGGAACTGTCGAAGTTCTGACCTTCTCACGCTGGAGTCCGTGCCGCCGGCGCGGCACGGGCTCCAGCCATCTCCGCTGCCCCCGCCCCCCCCGCCCCCGCCCCCGCCCCCGGCACCCCTGGTCAGACAAGGCGGAAGATCCTCCGTGCCCCACGACGGACTATCTTCCGCGCTGATTGCCTTGCCCGGAATGCCTCAAGCTAAGATTCAGGCATTCCGGATGTATCGCCACGCGCCGGCCTGATCGGGCGATGGCCGCGGTTCCTCCCCGCGCCGGTGATTATGCTCGTCGGGTGACGCCCGAGGCCCTCGTTCGCTCCGCCACCACGTGGACGGCGGTCCCGTTCGTCCCGGAGATCACGCTGCTGACCGCTGGCGAGCCGTACGGCCTCTGGGACCGGACCGACCGCGACGCCCCGCCGTTCTGGGCGTTCCCCTGGGCGGGCGGTCAGGCGCTCGCCCGCCACATCCTCGACAACCCGGGGCTGGTGCGCGGGCGGCGAGTGCTCGACGCCGCCTCCGGTTCCGGGCTGGTGGCGATCGCCGCCGCGAAGGCCGGCGCGGCCAGCGTCGTGGCCGGCGACATCGACTCGAACGCGGTAACCGCGATCGGCATCAACGCCGCCGCGAACGGCGCCGCCGTAACGGCCCGCCCGCTCGACCTCGCCGGTGAGGACGCCTGCGACGCGGAGGTGGTCCTGCTAGCCGACGTCTTCTACCAGCGCGACCTCGCCGACCTGGCGCTGCGCTTCCTGCTGGCGGCCGCGCGCTCGGGCGCGGACGTCCTCCTCGCCGACCCCGGCCGCGCCTTCCTGCCCGCCAAGTCGCTGTGCACCATCGCGAGCTACGACATGCCGGTCCACACCGTGCTGGAAGACACGCCAGTGAAAACGGTGACCGTCTACCGCCTTGCGTGAGGGGTCGGCTAGGAACCTTGACCGCGGTGGGAGGCGGCGGCCGGCTACGCGGGGACTACGACCGTGCCGGTCGCGGTTACCGCGATTATCGGGGGGTCGAGGACCGTGGCCGCCGACGGGGACCGGGCGGGGTCGGCGCGGCAGACGACGCGGGCCTCGAACGACAGCTGGCGGCTGCGGCGGCCGACCGCGATCACCTCGCAGGCCGCCTCGATCACGTCGCCGGCCAGGACCGGGGCGCGGAACCGCACGTCAGAGTAGGCGGCGAACAGGCCCTCGTCGCCGTCCATCCGCACGCACGCCTCCGTCGCCACGTCGCCGAACAACCCGAGCACGTACGCCCCGTCCACCAGTCCTCCGCCGTAGTGGGCGTCGCCGTGCTTCACGTACCGCCGGTGGGTGACGGTCAGCCCGGCGCGGGCGTCGGCCGTCATCGCGCGTCCGCCGGCGCGAGCGCGTGCGCCAGGTAGCTCGCGACCTCACCGGGCGTGGTGCCGCGGCCGAAGATCTTGTCCACGCCGAGCGACGCCGCCTCCGCCGGGTCGAACCGCGGCCCGCCGACCACCAGCAGCGGCCGCCGCGCCGCGCCCGCGAACTCCGGCGCCGCGCGGAACGCCGCGGCCAGTTCCCGCGCGTTCGTCAGGTGCGCGTCCCGCTGCGTGACCACCTGGCTGACCAGGACCGCGTCGGCCCGTTCGTCCGCCGCCCGGCGCACCAGGACCTCGACGGGCACCTGCGCGCCGAGGTTGACCACCCGGATCTCCCGGTAGTACTCCAGGCCCTTCTCCCCCGCGTGGCCCTTCACGTTCAGGATCGCGTCGATGCCGACCGTGTGCGCGTCGGTTCCTATCGTCGCCCCGACCACGACGAGCTCACGGCCCAGCGCCGTGCGGATCCGCAGGTTCACCTCCGCCGGGGAAAGCACGTCGAACTCGCGCTCGGGCACGGTCACCGCCGACAAGTCGACAAGGTGACTTACCCGCCCGTAGACGATGAAGAAGGTGAAGTCGGGGCCGACGGGCTTGGTGTGCACGACCATCGCCGGGGACAGGCCCATCTTGCCCGCGAGCTGGAGCGCGGCGCCCTCGGCCACCGCCCGGTCATCGGCTGACACGGAGGGAACCGGCAGCGTGAACGACACCTGCACGCGCCCGTCCCCGGTGGTGTCACCGTACGGCCGGACTATAGACGCAACGCTCATTCCGCGTCTCCTCCCAGGATCTCGGCCACCGGATCCTCCGAGCGGGCCGGGCGAACTCCGTCGAGGATCTCCCCCACGGGGTTAAAGTAACCGAGCGCCCGTTCGATGACACCGTCCAGGCCGCGCCCGCCATCCGGCGGCCGTTTCGTCACGCCGAACGTCCCGTCGGCGATCGCGCCGAGCAGCCCGTCGGCCTCGATCCGGCGCAACAGCGCTACCGCCTCGTCGAGCACCTGGTGCGCGCGCCCCACGACGAACGAGTCCGGCTGGAACGACAGCCCGAGGCGCCCCGCCGCGGACCGCACGTAGCGCACGTTCTCGAGGGCAAGATCGCGGTCGGACAGGAACGGGGTGTGAATTCCCTCGGTCATCATGCCGACCAGCAGAATCGACTGGTCGGTCATCAGCCCGCACAGGTTGAAGAACGCGTCGAGCAGGAACCCCGCGAACACGTTGCCCGTCATGTGCTTGGTCGGCGGCATGTACTTCAGCGGCGCGCCGGGGAACAGCTCGCGGACAAGCTGCGCGTGCGCGAGCTCGAGCAGGAACGCGTCCGGCACGGCCGGGTTGATCTCGAACGCGTGCCCCAGCCCGAGCTGCCAGGTCGCTAGCCCAGCCTCCCGCGCGAAGTACTCGTTGAGCAGCTGGGAAACCACGACCGTATGCGCCGCGTCAACCGCGTCCGCGGTCGTCAGGTAGTTGTCCTCGCCGGTGTTGATGACGATCCCGGCCCTGGCGTGCACCTGCCGGGAGAACCGCTGGTCGATGAACGTGCGCACCGGGTTGATGTCGCGGAAGATGATGCCGTACATGCAGTCGTTCAGCATCATGTCCAGCCGCTCGAGCCCGGCGAGCGTGGCGATCTCCGGCATGCACAGGCCGGACGCGTAGTTCGTCAGCCGCACGTACCGGCCGAGCTCGCGCGACGTCTCGTCCAGCGCCGCGCGCATCAGAGCGAAGTTCTCCCGCGTCGCGTAGGTGCCCGCGTACCCCTCCCTGGTCGCGCCCTCAGGGACGTAGTCAAGCAGCGACTGCCCGGTGGACCGGATCACGGCGATCACGTCCGCGCCCTCTCGCGCCGCCGCCTGCGCCTGCGGGATGTCCTCATAGATGTCGCCGGTCGCGACGATCAGGTAGATCAACGGTGCGGGCGGGTCGGCGAGGTCCGCGATCATGCGGGAGCGCAGCGCCCGCTGAGCATCGATCGCAGCCACCCCCTCTTCGGCGGAACGGACCGCGCGTTCTCTTGCCGCGATCGCGTCTGTTCCGGAGGGAAGACGGAACTTGACCTGTCCCGCCGCGGCTTGTTCGGCTAGCGTCCGCAGGTCGGGAAAACCTCCGGCGAGCATGGCATCCCATGCGGGCAGCGCCACGCCGTGCTCAAGCCCGACCGAGTCCCGCACCGCGTCGACTACGCGGTTCACCCACGGCATGCCCGCACCGTCTGCCCCGTCCAGGCCGGCCAGCCTGAGCACGGCGCGCTCAATAGACACGGTGCTGTGTGTTGTGGCCAGCTTTGTCACGGGCTCCCCGGCGCGCTTGGCTAGCTCTCGTGCTAGGGCGACAACCGTGGGGTCAAGGTCCAGTTTCTGGGTCATGCTTCTCCTTCCCCCGCGGGGTGGACACGGCGTTCGAACAAGGTGCGGACGGACGGGTTGGACCTGATCAGGCCCAGTGCGTAGTCGGCGTGACCGGGGGCGTAGCCGTTGCCGATCAGCATCGTCACGTCGGCCGCCATCCCCTCCGCGCCCAGAGCCGCCGCGCTGAAACTCGTCGCCATCGAGAAGAAGATGACCGTGCCGCGCTGGCGGGTCGCCAGGATGGCGCCGCCCTCACACCCAGGCGCGTCCACGCAGACCACGGTGACGTCGGCGGGCCCGCCCGCCCCCGCGACCGCCTCCGCGACATGCACAGGCTCTCGGGCGTCAGCGACAACCACGTTGTCCACCAGCGGCGCGGGCGGATCTTGTGTTATCACGCCGGCCTGGGGGGCGAGGTGGCTGCTGGTATTTTCGGCCGGTTGCGTGGGCGGTAGCCCCACGGCTAGGTCGCCCGCGTGGTGCTCGGCTCGCCCGGTCGCCAGGTCGTTGGCCTGGTCGAGGAGGGCGGCTTCTCGCTGGTTGGGCACGACCCCGATGATCCGGCTGGCGCCGGCCGCACGGGCGGCGGCGGCGGACAGGGAGCCGCTCTTGCCGGCCGCGCCCAGGATGGCCACGACCGGTCCGGGCTCGGAGGCGCCGCGGGCGCGACACCCCTCAACCACCCGCCGCGTCAACGCTGGCGCCCCGCAGACGTCCATGACCGACAACGCCAACGGCACAGGAAGATCAGAAGGCAACACGGCCGCGATCGAGCGGGCGAAGAGGATCGCGTGACCGTCGCACGGGATCTGCTCGGACAAGCCGTCCCACCCGGCCAGGTCGTCGTAGATCTCCAAAGGCGTGAGCGTAAGAGAGACGAGCGTGGCTACCCGGTCGCCTGGCTTGAGGTCCAGAGGCGAGTCCGGGCCTACCTCGTCGACGATCCCCGTGAGCATGCCACCCGACCCCGTGACCGGATTGTGCATTTTGCCGCGGCTGGCGACGATCTCGCGGACCGCTTCCCTGATCGCGTCGCCGTCGCCGCCGTTGGCATCGCGAAGCTGGCGGTAGGAGGCGGCGTCCAGGTTCAGCCTGTCCACACGGATCCGCACCTCGTCGGCGCCGATGCGCGGGCTCGCGTCCAGCCGCCAGGCGGCCTGCGGCAGCACGCCCGCCAGGCGCTCGCCGGGGTCGGCGACACGGTTGAGGCCGAGGGAGTCGGCGAGCGGCTGTCCGCGCGCAGGACGTGTCATGCGATCATCCTTCCCCGCCGCGACAGACAGTCTTCGCAGACGCGGCAACCCCGCATCGTTCCGAAAAATCTTCTTTTGAAATACTTATCAACCGTAGCTTCTTTCGTATCATACGGGTACCACACACGTATCCTTCGTTCCGCATACTCCGGGAGACAGCATGGTAGAGCAGCCGTACCAGTACCGGCGCCGGGAACTCGCCGAGCCGGACTGGCGACGGTTGCCGGGGTGGGCCGGCGTGACGGCCGCGGAGTGGGAGTCCGCGCAGTGGCAGCGCGCGCACTGCGTGAAGAACGCGCGGCAGTTGCGCGCGGTCGTCGGCGGCGGGCTGCGCGAGGACTTCTTCGCCGACCTGGAGCGCGACCAGCGCGAGCAGGCGACGATGTCGATGCTGATCCCGCCGCAGATGCTGAACACGATCGCGCCGGACGTCCCCGCGTCCGAGGCCTCGTTCACCGACGCGTGGTACGCCGATCCGGTGCGCCGCTACATGCTGCCGGTGTTCAGCGACCGGGAGCCGCAGTGGCCGTCCCACCCGTACGCGCAGCGGGACTCGCTGCACGAAGCGGAGATGTGGGCGGTCGAGGGGCTGACCCACAGGTACCCGACGAAAGTGCTCGCCGAACTGCTGCCGACCTGCCCGCAGTACTGCGGGCACTGCACCCGGATGGACCTGGTCGGGAACCCGACCGTGAAGGTCGACAAGCACAAGTTCGGGCTGACGCGCGAGGACCGGCTGACCGCGATGCTCGACTACCTGCGGCGCACCCCCGGCGTCAGGGACGTCGTGGTCTCGGGCGGGGACGTGGCGAACCTGCCGTGGCCGCGCCTGGAGTCGTTCGTGGCCGCGCTGCTCGAGATCGAGTCGGTGCGGGACATCCGGCTTGCCAGCAAGGCGCTGATGGGGCTGCCGCAGCACTGGCTGTCCGCCGAGGTTCAGGCGGGCATGGCACGGCTCGCGACGACGTCGCGGTCGCGGGGCGTGTCGCTGGCGATCCACACCCACGTGAACGCCGCGCAGTCCGTCACCCCGCTGGTGGCCAGCGCCGTGCGGGCGATGTTCGAGGCCGGGGTCAGGGACGTGCGCAACCAGGGCGTGCTGCTGCGCGGGGTGAACGCCTCCGCGCCAAGGCTGCTCGACCTGTGCTTCGCGCTGCTCGATGGCGCCGGGATCATGCCTTATTACTTCTACATGTGCGACATGATCCCCGGTGCCGAGCACTGGCGGGTGACCCTGGGCGAGGCGCGGGACCTGCAGAGCGCGATCATGGGGTACCTGCCGGGGTACGCGACGCCGCGCGTGGTCTGCGACGTGCCTTACGTCGGCAAGCGATGGGTGCACCAGGCCGCGCGCCACGACACGACGCGGGGCATCTCGTACTGGACGAAGAACTACCTGACGGCCATCGAGACCGGGGATGACCTGGCGCTGAGCCGCGAGTACCCGTACTACGACCCGATCCATCTGCTGCCCGCCGACGGGCAGGAGTGGTGGCGCGCCCAGGCCATCCCGGGCGCGCGACCGGGGCTTGTCGCCTAGTATCCGCGCTGGGCGACGCCCCGCAGCGCCGGGGAAAGCACCTCGCCGGCCGCCTCGACAAGCATCGACATCTCGTAGGACACGAGGTCGGTGTCGCACTCGGGAGACGCGAGCACACACAGGCTCGACCCGTCGCTGATCGCTTTGATCAGCATCAGGCCGTACTGCATCTCCACCAGTGCCTGCGTGGGCGGACCCGCCTCGAAGATCCTGGCGGCCCCCTGCATCAGGCTGGACAGCCCCGCGGTGATGGCCGCGAGTTGGACGGCGAACTCACGGGGAATCTGATCCGATAGCGCGAGCGGCACGCCGTCCGCTGACACCACCGCCGCGTGCGCTACGTCCGCGACGCGCCCGGCGAAGTCGGAGACTAGCCAGTTCAGATCCTGGCTGTAAGCGTGACTCAACTGTCGGCTCCCTTGTCCCGCTGGCCAAAACCAGCCGGCTTTTCCTGTTGGCTGTCCGCCGCCCGGCGGGCCCCGCGCTGGAAACCGCTGAGCCGGCTGCGAGCCATGTCCGGTGATCGTCGTGGCAGCGTCCGCGCCTGCTGCGCGGCGGATCCGGGAAGCAGGTTCGCCTTGGGCACCCGCAGCGGGAGTCCGGCGGCGGTCTGATCTCCGCGTATCGGATCCGCGATGATCTCCGCGGCGTGCCGGCCCTGGGCCCACGGGTCGCTGGCCAGCGGCCCGCTCCAGCCCGGTGGCGATGGTGGTGCTGGCGCCGCGGGCTGCCATCCGCCGGTGCCTGAGCCTACGCCTGTCGCGGATATCCGACGGGTACGGAACCAGTTCGACATCTGCTCGCCGTTCTCCTCAGCGACGGAAGTACCGGCGCTGGCCGGCGCGGGTGCTACCGCAACCGTCTGGCGGCGGCCCTCGGCAGCCGACCGCACGCCGCTGATCTGCTGGCCGACCGACCGCCTGACCTGCGCGCCGAACGGCTTGGACCACGCCCCGCCGGCCGAGTGGTACCCGCGTGCGGCTCGCTCCACGACGGTTTCAGGCAGCCATACGAGCGCGCTGAGCCCTTGCGGGGTCGCCGGGCGCAGCCGGATGCGGATCTTGTGCCGCTCGGCGAGCCGCGCCACGGCGAACAGGCCCATGTGCCTGGAGACCGACACGTCGATCACGGGAGGGTTGTCCAGCCGCCAGTTCATCTCGGTGAGCCGCGCGTCGGAAACGCCGATCCCCTTGTCCACGATCTCGATCAGCACGCCTCCGCTGGTCGGCTCCTGCGCCGACACTTGCACCTGGGTGTCTTTCGGGGAGTAAAGCGTGGCGTTTTCGATGAGCTCGGCCAGCAGGTGCACGACGTCCGACACCGCTTGCCCGACAACCGCGATGCCAGGCTCGATGTTGAGGACCACCCGGCTGTACTGTTCGATCTCCGACGTCGCCGCGCGCGCTACGTCCGCCAGCGGCACGGATTCGCTCCATTTTCGCGCGCCTTCGTGTCCGGCGAGCAACAGCAGGTTCTCGGAGTTACGGCGCATGCGCGTGACCAGGTGGTCCATGGAGAACAGCCCGGATAGCCGGTCCGGATCTTCCTCGTTCTGCTCCAGGGCTTCGATCATTCGGGCGAGCCGCTCGATCAGCGACTGGCTGCGCCGCGAAAGGTTGACGAACATCGCGTTGAAGCTCGTACGCAGCATCGCCTCATTGCCGGCCAGCCGCACCGCTTCCGCGTGCACCTGGTCGAACGCCCGCGCCACCTGGCCGATCTCGTCGGCGGAGGCCACGTCGATCGGGGTGATCGTCATGCTTGTGTCCGGGTTCTCCGCCTCGCTGATCCGCTGGACCACCTCAGGAAGCTGGACGGTGGCGATCTGCAGCGCGCCAGCCCGAAGCCTGCGCAGCGGCCGCACCAGGGACCTGGCGACGAGGAAGGTGGCGACGAATACGAGAAGCAGGACAGCCAGCGTGAGGGCCGCGGCGACAACCGCGGACTGTCGCGCACCGCTTTGCAGTGACGCGGCCCGTGCGACGACGTTCCCGGCGATGCCGAGTCCGACGCCCTGGATCTGCCCGTTTTTGTCGGACATCAGCGAGTACCACGTCGACGGCGCCTTACCCGGGGAGATGCCCAGGTTGACGATGTCGGTGAACGGGTCACTGTCGCTGACCATAAAGTTTTCGATGTTCGTCGCGTCGCTGACCTGCGACGAGCCGAGGACAGCCGTGAAAGCGGCCTGCTGCGAAGGCGTCGCCGCCGACTGGAACGCCGTCTCGTCGAGCTGCTCCTGAGAGGCGGCGGTGTTGATCGCCTCCTCCACGCCGATGCTGTAAAAGCGCTGGGTGAGAGCGTTGAGCAGCAGCGCCCGCTGGTCCGTAACCTCTTCCTTCGCCAGCGACAGCGAGTCAAGGGCCCGGACGTCGTTGGTGAGGGCGGGATCAGACACGCCCTGCGCGATCTGGCTGTTCAGGGAGTCGATGTCGTTGACGGGTTGCGCGTAGTCCGTGATCACGGCCGTCGCGTTTCCCTCGTTCCTGGCCAGGGTGCGGACGGACGTGAGGTTCCGCAGGTCCGTCACCACGGTCGCCACCGAGGACCGGATGTTCGCGGGGAAGCCGCCACCGATCTCGCCGGCCTGCGCGTTGAACGTGGCCACCGCCGCGCCGGTCGCGCTGTACAGCGGGGTCAAGACCGCCGGCAGGGCACCGCCGATGACCGCCGCGGTTTCGTCACGTTCGTTCTGCAGGTCCTGGACGACGACCGCGCCCTGCTCACCGAGCTTGGCCAGCTGCGTGACGCGGCCGAACTGGTCCGCGCTGCCCACGGCGTCGGCCACCCGCAGGCCGCCGAAGATCAGGCCCATGAGCAGCGCGAGCACGATGACCGCGATCAGCCGGAACGATACTGACAAGTCCTGCAGGGACCGCCCGCGTTGGCGCTGCTCCGGCACTTTCGCGCGCCTGCCAGCACCACCCGGCCTCGCCTTGATGCTCACTGCGCCGCGGTCCCCTTTGCTTCTGAATGACTACTCGAAGCCCAGCGATGGGAGAATACACTCTTACGTGCCATATAGTGCCACACGGGCCTTTTGATCCTGTCACTTTTGCTCTCATCGATAAGTTGCCATCGCGGGGGTGGAGGCACACGGCCCGTCCGGCTGATTTAGGTTTAGGGCATGACACGCCGCAGTGAGCAGATCAGCCTCCACCTCAACGCCTACCTGACTGCGCACAGCAGCCCCCCGGACGCGATCTTGCGGGAACTGGCCACCGAGACGGCGGAGCGCTACCCGAACGAAACGAACCTGCAGGTGGCCCCCGAGCTCGGGACGCTGCTGACGCTGCTGACCAGGATCAGCCGGGCCCGTTCGGGCATCGAGCTCGGGACCTTCACGGGGTATTCGTCCATCTGCATCGCCCGCGGTCTCGGCGACGGCGGACGACTGCTGTGCTGCGATGTCAGCGACGAATGGACGTCGGTGGCGCGAAAGTACTGGGAGAAGGCCGGCCTCACCGACCGGATCGAGTTGCGCCTGCGGCCCGCGCTCGAGACGCTGCGCGCGCTTCCCGGCGAAGAGGCCTATGACGTGGCGTTCATCGACGCGGACAAGATCAACTACCCCGACTACTGGATGGAGCTTGTGCCGCGGATGCGCGGCGGCGGAGTGATCATGGTGGACAACACGTTCTCGCACGGCCGGGTGCTCGATGCCGGGAACGATAATCCCTCCGTCATCGCGGTGCGCAGGATGAACGACCTGGCCGCCGCCGACGACCGCGTGGAGCTGATCATGATCCCGATCGGCGACGGGGTGACGGTGGCCCTCAAACGCTAGCCGGACACGCCGAGCACGGCGTAGTTGTACATCCCGTAGTAGCCCTGCACGTACACGTTGGTGACGGCCGGGTTCCTGTAGAGCAGGGCCTTGGCGTAGACCTCGGGCAGGATCGCCGCGTCCTTCATGATCCGCAGGTCGATCTTCGGCCAGATGGCCGCCTCCTGGGCCTGGGAGAGCGTCGGGGACGTCGCCTGGGCGAACAGGTTGTTGATGACCGGATCGTTCAGCTGCTCGATGTTCGTGTTACCAGAGGGGGCTATCGCGTTCCCGTTGCTGATCTCGTCGAGGAATCCGTAGCCGTCCGGCCAGTCAGCGGCCCAGCTGCCCAGGTCGATGCCCAGGTCGTGCTGCTGAACGTAGGCCGGTGAGCCCGCGAAGTCGGTGTAGTAGGTGCCGGACGGGTAGCCGTGCAACTGGACGGTAATCCCCACCCGGGCCAGGGCCGCCTGCATTGACTGCGCCGCCTGCACATCGGTGGGCCGGTCACTGCGGTAGGCGAGGCCAACAGAGAACCCGTTGGACTGCCCGCACGCGTCCAGCGCCGCCTTCGCCTTCGCCAGGTCGCCGCTCGGGTCGCTCAGCGCGTCGTACAAGTCGAACTGGCTGTAGCCGACGATGTTCGGCGGCATGACGGTGCTCGCGATCGCGCCGCCGACCTGCGGGCCGCCGTAAGCGGTTTGCTGGTCGGTCTTGTCAGCCGCGTACTCGATGGCCTGCCGGCAGGCCAGGTTGTTCAGCGGCGGCACCTTCGTGTTGATGTAGGCGAACCAGAGGAAGCCGGTCAGCGCGTCATCCGCGGCCTTCATCAGCGCCGGACTGGACAGGATCTTGGCGCGCGCGGCGGTCCCCACGCCCGTTCCCCCGGCATCGATGTCAACGTTCCCGGCCAGCAACTGGCTGTCGACATCGCCCGCGCTCAGGTTGAGGTCAAGGACGATCTTGCTCGCCAGCTGCCTGGCCTCCGGGTCCTCGTTGGGCGTCCAGTTCGGGTTCTTGACCAGGACCAACTGCTTGTCCGCCTGGTAGCTCTGGAACATGTACGGACCGGTGGAGAGCGGGTGCAACTGATAGTTGGCGCCCGTGTCCTTGTCCGGCGGGACAGGGGCGGTCTGGGGGATCGCGACAACGTAGTTGAAGTCGGGGAACGGGTGCTGGAGATGGAACTGGATCGTGTACGCGTCCGGGGTGGTGACCGAGGTCAGGCCCATCAGGTTCTTGGCCCGGTCCCGGTACGGCCCCGGGTAAGAAGGATCATCGAGCAGCACAGGGAAGTACGTCGGGCCGTTGGCGAGCACGTTCCTGTCGTACGTGCGCTCGACCGCGTACTTCACGTCCGCCGCGGTAACCGGCGTGCCGTCCTCGAACTTCAGCCCGTGCTTGAGGTGGTAGGTCCAGACCAGGCCGTTGGCGCTGACCTGCCCGAGGCTGGTCGCGGTGCCGGGCACCAACTGGAGCCCGCAACTGCCCGGGCACGACTTGTATGTCACCAGCGGGGTCGCGTACAGCCGGGAGAAGTCCCAGGTCCACGCGTAGTACGTGTTGCCGGGGTCAAGCGAGTCCGGCGTGCTGCTGTCGGCGAAGGTCAGCGTGCCGCCCGTCGCCGTCGAGGGGTTCACGACGCTGGTATTACCGGCACCGTACAACTCGTTGCTGCCGGTCACCGTGTTCGTGCCGCCGCCCGAGCCAGAACTGCCGGTCGCGCACGCCACGACGGTAAGCCCGGTCAGTACTGCGCATGCCGTGAGCGCGAGCGTCCGGCGTCGTGTCATGAGCGGCTCGTCCCCTTTCACACAGACCAGAGCTACCCGCGGCTGATCATTGGACATAAGGCTGATTCGGGCGTCAACTGTGCCAGAGTAACGGAACCCGTTTCAATCGGGGGCGAATCTCATCCACCCGCATCGATCAGGCCAGCGTCAGGATGAGCTTTTGACGGCGCCGCCGAGGTAAAGCTCGCCGATCTCGGGGTGCTCGAGCACCTCCCGGCCGGTGCCGGACAGCCGCACCGTGCCGTTCTCCATGACCACGCCGCGGGCGGACAGCTTGAGGCCGGCCCGGGCGTTCTGCTCCACGAGCAGGATCGTCGTGCCGCTGGAGTTCATCTGCCTGGTGGCGTCGAACACCGACTTCAGCACCATCGGGGACAGGCCCATCGACGGCTCGTCGAGCAGGATCAACGTCGGCTCGAGCATCAGCGCGCGGGCGAACTCCACGAGCCGCTGCTGACCGCCGGACAGCGCCCCGGCTTTCATCTGCCCCCAGTCTTTGACCTGGGGGAACAGGTCGAAAACCGCGTCCATCCGTTTGCTGACGAGGGACCGGTCCGACAGGGTGTAGCCGCCGAGGTCGATGTTCTCCCTGACGGTCATGTCCTTGAACAGGCTGTGGTTCTGCGGCACCTGCACCACGCCCATCTTCAGGATCGCGCGCGGCGATTTGCCGTTCAGCCTCTCCCCGTGCAGCGTCACCGTGCCGAGGCGCGGTTTGAGCAGGCCGCTGATCACGCGCATCAGCGTCGACTTGCCCGCGCCGTTCGGTCCGACGACGCAGGTAATCGACCCCTCCGGCACATCGAACGTGACACCGCGCAGCACGTCACCGCCGCCGTAACCGGCGACGATGCCGTCCATGACGAGGACGGGCTCAGCTGGCGGCGTGGTCATCGGCGTCCTCCTCCAGGTCCGCGCCGAGATAGGCGTCGAGCACGCGCTTGTCGGTCTTGATGATGTCCGGCGGCCCGCTCGCCACGGCAGCGCCCGACTCCAGCACCGTGATAGTGGAGCACAGGCCCATGACGAACTCCATGTTGTGCTCGACGATCAAGAACGTCTTGCCGTCGGAGTTGAGCTCGCGGATGCGATCGGTGATGTGGTTGATCAAGGTGGGGTTTACCCCGCCGGCCGGCTCGTCGAGCAGGACGACCGCCGGGTCCGCGACCAGCACGTAGGCCAATTCGAGCAGCTTGCGCTGGCCGTACGACAGCGAGCCCGCGAGCACGTTCGCGTGCCCTTCGATGCCGACGAACGCCAGCAGGTCCATGGCGTGCCTGCGGTGGTGCGTCCACGCGTCCCGGCCGAACCAGGCCAGGACGTTGCGCGGCCTGTCCTTGGCTTGCGCCGCGATGAGCATGTTCTCGATCACGGTGAGCCGGGGGAAGATCCGCGTGAGCTGGAAGGTACGGCCGATGCCCGCGGCGAACACCTTGTCAGGCGCGTAGTTCGTGATCGGCTTGTCGCGGAAGTAAACCTGGCCCTCGTCCGCCCGCTGGTAGCCGGTGACGACGTTGAACAGGGTCGTCTTGCCGGAGCCGTTCGGCCCGATGAGGCCGGCCACCGTGCCTTCTTCGACCGAGATCGTCGCGCCGTTCAGCGCCTGGACGCCGCCGTAGGCCTTCTTGACGCCATCGGTGCGCAGCAGCACGGTCACCGGGCACCTCCTGAGGGGCGAGCGGGGAGGGGCGGGTGCGCGG
>Ga0210390_10000467_pt1 | contig 44290 bp, 38 predicted proteins | sample IncBWH11OmetaG_FD_161050 | JGI IMG/M metagenome (GOLD analysis project Ga0210390, IMG submission 161050) | Forest soil microbial communities from Barre Woods Harvard Forest LTER site, Petersham, Massachusetts, United States - Inc-BW-H-11-O ... | reverse complement strand
CCCAACGGCTGTCCTCGGTGTCACCGCCGCCGGCCATCGTGCCGTTATATCCGATGTACGAAAAGGCATAGGCGCCGCCAGCCGGATCGTAAACGATCATCGCATCGGTACCGAGAGCGCGCTGACGGCCGAAGGTCAGCGTTCCGAAATGCGCGGAAGATATACCGCCGTGGAATTCGTCATTGAAGGGTTGGCCTGCGCGCGCGCCGTCGATGGCGAACGAATAACTGCTCCTGGGAAGGCCGTTGTTGGCGGTCTGGGTGGCTGACGCGTTGGCCAGCAGGCCGGACTGCGGATTGATGCCAGTTGAAGCGTTGAACACGACCGACCAGCCAGGTAGAAACTCTTCCTTGCCCCTGATGCCCAGACCCGTCTGCTGCAGGTTGTTCGGCGCGACGACGAATCGATGTTGATAGCCGTTTCGGTTCACCAGAGATTCGCCTTCATAGTTATAGCCGTTTTCCGGCAAGCCGTGGCTGACCCATCCGACGCCGACGTCATACGCACCGTACAGCGTGATGCCGTGCCAGGTCAGCGTGCAATCGGTGGTGGCGAACTCGTGGCCGCTTGCGCAGGCGTCAGGGGCGCTCCGTTGCATCTTAATGTCGACCGTGGCGTCCTGGCCGACCGCGACGCTGATTCCGGTACGCGTTTCATCGGCAAACCCTTGTTTTGCCGCTCGAACCGCGAAGTGCCCCACAGTCAGTTCGGACGCCTGATAGTGCCCGTCGCCGTCGGTTGTAACCGTGCGCGTTGCACCTGTATCGACGTTCTTGACTGTTACCGCGACATTGCGAAGGGCTGCGCCGGTTTGGTCCGTCACCACGCCGGAAAGGCTCGCTCCCGTTTGGGCCTGGACAAAGGATATCGTCGATGAACAACCAAAAATGACCGCTGCGAGTAAGAAACCAGCCCTGGGCATCGTGCCTCCACATGTGAGTAGCAGTCAAAAGAATCAGAAGTGTATAACACGTATGCTTTAACTGTCCAATATGATGCAGTTTTATTCTTTTCAAAGTCGATTTCTGAACTATACTAGCGAAGGAAGTTAGCGCTGTTGACCGGACCCTGCACTGGCTGTACGATTCGCTTTCATGCAGAGAGACGGCAAATCAGGACGGAAGACGGAAGAGTTGCTGAAACTTCGCGACGCGGCTCTACAGCTAGGGATCAGCTTCCCGACCATTAAGCAGTGGATTTACAAGAAGAAAATTGGCAGCGTCCAGACGGCTGGGGGACACCACCGCATTCCCGAAAGCGAAGTGGACCGGCTCCTTTTCAGGACGCGCGGCAGAACGGAAAAGGAACGCAAGCAACTGATCCGCCGATGCAGTGGACGTAACCAACTGGTGGGACGAATCGATGCAGTTCGCATTAGCGGTCTAATGGCGGAAGTGGAGATTTCGATCGGGGGCCAGCAAATTACCTCGATTATCACTTCCCGTTCTGCGCGCGAAATGCAGCTAAAACCAGGGCAGACTGCTGCCGCGCTCATCAAAGCCACCGAAGTGATGATTTTGCGCGTCTGACATGAGACATCGTCTCGTATTTGCGGCGCTTGTATTCAGTCTGATACTGCAGGCTAGCGCGCAGTGTCAGCAGCTAACTATTCAAATCGAGGCTGGGAAACAGGTTGCTTTGACCCGTGCGGACATTGAAGCTTTGCCGCACATCAAAGTCACGACTGGCGCTGCGGGTGCGTCCGCAACCTTTGAGGGGGTCGCCCTTCAGGCCGTGTTGGAAAAAGCTGGAGTTGAGTTCGGTCAGGCTCTGAAGGGGAAGCGGTTGGCTTCATGTTTGTTGGTCGAAGCCGCTGATGGCTATCGAGCCGTGGTTGCCCTGCCCGAACTAGACCCGGCTTTTACTGACAAACAGATTGTTCTAACTTTCTTGAAAGATGGGAAGCCCCTGGAGGAAAAGGAGGGGCCATACCGCATCGTGATACCGGACGAAAAAAGAATGGCCCGATGGGTGCGCCAGGTCACGACACTGAAGATTGTGGACGTGCAGTGAAGCGGCTCAGTCGTTCTGAATCATCACCTCGGTGGCTTTGACCACACGGGCCACCGTGTCGCCGTTTTTGAGTTTGAGTTCATCGGCACTGCGGCGCGTGATGGCACTCTCGATCAGATTGTCCCCGACGCGAACGACCACATGGGCCATGATATCGCCGAGCTGAATTTCTTCGATTTTTCCGCGTAGTTTGTTTCCAGCTGAGATTGGCATTCAGTGACTATAAGCCCCAGGAAAGAGCGCATGATAGTCCGAAGATCGAGCCTGATAGCGGTTCTGGCGGTCGGCTTCATTTCACAGCCTTGTCTAGCGCAAGAAATCACCGTGGCGGCGGCAGCCGACCTTCAGTTTGCTATGCAGGATATTGCCACCCGATTCCAGAAGGAGACGGGAAAGACCGTGAAGCTCACCTATGGCTCGTCGGGGAACTTTTTCCAGCAGATTCAGAATGGCGCTCCCTTTGACATATTTTTTTCCGCGAATCTCGATTACGCCAAGAAACTGGATGCTGCCGGATTGACCGAACCGGGGAGTTACTACCAGTATGCAAAGGGCAAGATTGTGATTTGGGTTCCTAAGGAGTCGAAACTCGACTTGACTCCCGGGCTGAAGGCCTTTCTCGATCCATCTGTAAAGAAAATTGCGGTTGCCAACCCGCAACACGCTCCATACGGGCAGGCCGCTGTCGCAGCCATGCAGAACCAGAACGTTTATGAAAAGGTGAAAGACAGATTTGTACTCGGCGAAAATATTTCACAGACGGCATCGTTCGTAGTCTCCGGCTCGGCGGATGTAGGCATCGTGGCTCTGTCGCTCGCTCTGTCTCCAAATATGAAAGACAAAGGTCGGTACGTCGAGGTCCCGGCCGACGAATACCCACCGATAGAACAGGCATGTGTCATTCTCGGCTCTTCGAAAAATAAGGAGACCGCACGACAATTCATGGCCTTCATCAAGACATCCGCCATCGCCGATGTGCTGAGGAGTTACGGTTTCGACGTACAGAGTGACTCGGCCAAGTAACCTGAATCCACGGACGAGTTCCCGCTACTTCCGGATTCGGATGAGCAGATTTCCGGACGGATCCAGCCAAAAGCGCTTGCCGGGAGGGACAATCGTGGTTGCGCTGTATTCCGTGACCACGGCTGGGCCAGAGTATTTCTTGCCGGGCCGTAGCGACTCCCGATCGTAGGTCGCGGCGGTTGTTTTCTTGCCTTCGAAGTAGATCGAGGCTCGCTCCACGGGGTTGTCGTGATTCTTTTGCTCTGCACGCTTGAGGATGGACGCTGTGCCAAGTCCAGACTGCGAAGACTTCATGGTCGCTCGGAGGCGGAGCGTGACTAACTCGATCTCGCGGGCAGGGTAGCTGTAACCGTAGCGACGTTCATGCTCGCGACGAAAAGTAGCAATCAGCCTGCCAGTGTATAGGACATTGAGTTCGTAACCTTGGCCGCGATAACGAACGTCCACGCTGAGTTGACGCCGGATCGCGCCCCGCCAACCCTCGGCACGAAAATCTTTGTCGGCCTGGCGGCGCAAACTGCCAAATTCCTGGTCAAGGAGTTTAGTTGGAATCTCATCTAGGGTCCGAAAGAGCACGGTGCGCGAATAGTCCTTCACGACATCACTAACCAGAATGCCGAAGGCCGAAAGCGCGCCTGGAAGCGCGGGCACGATTACCTGCGGAATTCCTAGGCTCTCGGCCAATTCACAAGCGTGCAACCCGCCGGCTCCGCCGAAGGCCACCAGTGCAAACTCGCGAGGATCGTATCCACGCTCAATCGAAACCACGCGAATGGCTTTCTCCATGGTCGCGTTCACGACGCGGATAACCCCTGTGGCAAACTGTTCGACCGAAAGCTGGCAACGCTGCTGCTTCAGCCATGCGGTGACGATTCGCCGCGTGCGTTCCAGATCGAGAATGAAGTCGCCGCCAAGAAAACGATTCGGCCGCAATCGTCCCAGGATCAGATTCGCATCCGTAACCGTCGGCTGAGAACCGCGACCGTAGCAAATAGGGCCAGGCTCGGCCCCTGCGGATTCTGGCCCCACGCGCAAAGCTCCCGCAGCATCGAAGCGAACAATAGAACCTCCGCCCGCGCCTACAGTGTGAATGTCGAGCATGGGCACGCCAACCGGCAGCCCCGCTATTTCAGCTTGGCTACCGGTTTGAATCTCGCGGTCCACCAAGGCGACGTCGGTTGAAGTGCCACCCATGTCGAACGAAATAATTTGCCTGCAACCACTACGTCGCGCCAAGGCTGCGGCTCCTACAACTCCACCCGCAGGGCCCGAAAGCACGGTCCGCACTGGTTCGCGGGCGGCAGAGCGCAAGGCGGTGATTCCGCCGCTGGATTGCATAACAAAGATGCGAACGCTCCCGCTTCGCTTGCTCCAATGTAGCGCACGGGCTTCGAGGCTCTCCAGATAGCGCTGCATGACTGGTTGCAGATACGCATTCACCACCACTGTGCTGGTGCGTTCGTACTCTCGGAATTCCTGGAGAATCCTATGAGAGACGGACATCGGCACGCCCAGATCTTGCAACGCAGCCGCGGCCAAAGTTTCGTTCTTCGGGTTGACAAACGAGAACAGCAGAGAGATCGCAATCGCATCAGGTTTTTTCTCAACCACACTATTTCTTAAATCGTGCAATTCTGCAGGGGACGGCTCGCGCAATATCTCGCCGTCGCTGCCCGTGCGTTCATCAACTCCGAAGCGCAGTTCAGCAGGCACTAGAGGCTCAATGCGGTCGAAGAAAAAGTCGTACAGCTTGGGTCGAGCCTGGCGGCCGATTTCGATGACATCCTCGAAGCCAGCCGTGGCAACGAGTGCGACGCGCGCGCCCTTACGCTGTAACAACGTATTCGTGCCGACTGTAGTCCCATGAAGCAAAATCAGGGGATGACGCCAGCCGATCTTTTCCAGCGCCTCCGCGATGGCCCGCGACGGGTCGTCCGGAGTCGAAAAAACCTTGAGCATCCGGACGCGGACGCGGTCAACCCAGACACAGTCGGTAAATGTGCCGCCGGTGTCGATGGCAATGCGGAGCGGCTGAGGTCCAGAGTGTGGCATGCGATTCGAAACTGGAACGCTAGGGTACCACCTCTTGAGACGGAGTTTTGCCGATGTGCACGGCGGAGAGCACCGAATTTCTTCCTAGCCATTCGTCGAAAACGCGAGTGCGAGCAGCGTAGCCTGCTCCATCTCATGCGCTTTGAATGACCCCGTCGCCGGGCTTGCGCTGGCTGAGCGTTTTACCGAGAGCACGGGACGTTCTCCAGCAATGTGCCGAAGCCGAGGCAGCACATAAAACATCGCGCCCATGTTGGCGGGCTCTTCCTGAACCCAGACGATGTCGCGGGCACTCGAATGTCTTTCCAGTTCCTTGATCAGTTCGGCCTCAGGGAACGGGTACATTTGTTCCAGAAAGACAATCGCGGTTGAGTTGTCTTTTCTCTTTTTGCGTTCCTCGCGTAGCTCGTGACCGATTTTTCCTGTGCAAAGCAGGATTCGCTTGGCTTGGTTGACTTCCGTGTCAGGCAACACGTTGAGGAAGTGCGGGTGGCTGAAGTCTTCGATCGGCGAAGAAGCATCAGGATGCCGCAGCATGCTCTTGGGGGTGAAAACGATTAGCGGTTTCCGCCACTTTCGCAACGCCTGACGGCGCAGCAGGTGGAAGTACTGCGCGGCATTCGAAGGCTGGCAGATCTGGAAATTGTCTCGCGCTGCGAGCTGCAGAAATCGCTCAATACGAGCGCTCGAGTGTTCTGGTCCCTGGCCTTCGTAGCCGTGCGGCAGTAACAAAACTACGCCGGAAAGCAAATTCCACTTGTCTTCGCCGGCACTGATGAACTGATCAATCACCGCCTGCGCGACGTTCGCGAAGTCACCGAACTGCGCCTCCCAGAGGACGAGCGCTTCCGGGTAGTCGCGGCTGTAGCCGTACTCGAAGCCGAGCACGCCCGCTTCGGAGAGTGTGGAGTTGTAGATTTCACAACGCGCCTGTTGGGAAGAAATATGCTGTAGCGGCACGTACTCTCTTTCGTTTTCGATATCGACCAGCAACGAATGCCGCTGGTTGAAGGTGCCGCGGCGACTATCCTGTCCGCTCAGTCGCACCGGCACGCCGGACTTCACCAAACTGGCAAAGGCCAGAGCCTCAGCCATTCCGTAATCAACGGGGCGCTTTCCCGTGCCCATTTCTGCGCGCTGTTCGAGCAGCTTTTTTACTTTCGGATGGATACGAAAATGTTCCGGGAACGTGGTGAGTGGTTTGGTGATATCGCGGAGTTCTTCCGCTGACAATCCGGTTTCGACATCATACTCCGGCTTGTAGCGGCCGCCCGTATAGTTGTCCCAATACGTTGGCAGATCGCGAAGTGTAGGTTTCTTAGTGATGGAGCCCGCCTTTTTTTGTTCGGCCTCCAGTTCGGCCCGGATGCTCTGCACACGCGTTTGTACATCTTCGACGCTGACGTCCTCGGCGTAAATTTCCCACAGCGGCGGATGCTCCTTAATCGCTTTGTAGAGCAGCGGTTGCGTGATGGTGGGGTCATCGACTTCGCTGTGCCCGTGGCGCCGATAGCCGATCACGTCAACGACCACGTCCGTGGCGAAGGCGTAACGATATTCGAGAGCAATGCGGCCGACGCGGATCACAGCGTCCACATCTTCGCCGTTGACATGGAAAATGGGGATGGATTGGCGCCGCGCGAGCTGCGCGGAGAAGCGCGACGAATGCGATTCGCGGGGAACCGTGGTGAAGCCGATCAGGTTGTTGGCAATGACGTGCACAGTTCCGCCCACGGTGTAGCCGGGGAGATCGGCAAAGTTTAAAGTCTCTGCAACAATGCCTTGTCCCGCGAAAGCGGCGTCGCCGTGCACCAGCAGAGGCAAATATTTCTTCGGTCCGGATTCTCCCAGACGATCATTCTTGGCGCGGGTGCGGCCGATGGTTACCGGGTCAACCGCTTCCAGATGGCTGGGATTCGAAACCAGGTGGATGTGAACCTTTGCGCCGCTACGGGTGAGGTACTCTCCGGTTGCGCCCATGTGGTACTTGACGTCCCCGCTGCCCAGCACACTGCGTGGATCAACATCTTCGAATCCAGCAAAAACTTCTTCCGCGGCGCGCCGGGCAACGTGCACGATTACGTTCAGCCGGCCGCGATGGCTCATTCCCATCACCAGTTCGACCGCGCCCTGCTGCCCGGCGGCTTCGAGAATCTCGTCCATCAGGGGAATGAGCGCGGTAACCCCTTCGAGCGAAAAGCGCTTGTTGCCCAAATAGCGCTGCTGCAGCACCTGCTCAAAGAGTTCGGCCCGGATGAGAAGATCCAACGCTCTCTCCTGATCGATGGCCGATTGAGGGCCTTCCATGCGCTCCTGAATCCAGTTGCGCCGTGCAGGATCGGGGATGTGCATGAACTCGACTCCCACGGTGCCGCAGTAGACGCGTCGCGCTTGTTCGGCGAATTCGCCGTCGATGCGCAGATCGGGGTGAGGCACAGGGCGGAGAAAACCGAACGGATCCAGATCGGCTTCCAGATATCCCCAACGGCGGAACGCGTCGAACACGCGTTCGCGTTCTTCGTTGGGTGCGTCCAATACTCCTGCAGGGGTTCCGGAAACAGCCTTTCTTCGAGTGGCCATATGTCTGTTACTAGAATAATGGATGAGGGACAGTTAGCGGCGGATTCGATAGGGGAAAGCTCTTTCCGGTGTCGAGCGGGGACTCCTGTCCGCTGCCGTCGACCTTTGATTTAGGATTCCCCGCATGAATGTAATTTGCCCTCAGCTTATGTTTCAATCTGGTTACAATCGGGCAAGATTCCGATCTCCCGGCTACAATACCGGTGTGAAACCTAGCATCTTTGTGGTCGAAGACGATCCTGATATTTCGCGCCTGGTGCGGCATCATCTGGAAGGCGCAGGCTTTGGCGTCAAAGTGTTTCCCACCGGCAACACTGTGATCATGGAATCGGAGCGCCAGCGGCCCACCCTTTTCATTCTCGACATCATGGTGCCCGGAAAAGACGGGCTTGAGCTCTGTCGCCTGATCCGGCAGACGCAATCGCTGGCATCGACTCCTGTGATTTTTCTGACCGCGAAAAGTGGAGAAGCTGATCGCATTCTCGGCCTCGAACTCGGTGCAGATGACTATATTCCCAAGCCATTCAGCCCTCGAGAACTGGTAGCAAGAGTAAAAGCCGTGTTGCGCCGCTTCGAGCGCCCGCTCTCGCAATCGCCGCTGCGGGTCGGAGAGATCGAAATTGATCCCAGCGCGATGACGCTTACGGTCGCCGGCAAACTTGTAACCACAACGGCGACTGAGTTCCGTCTGCTCGACTATTTCGCCCGGCACATCGGACGCGTATTCACTCGCGATCAACTGCTTGACTCGGTGTGGCGCGATACGGCGTACGTCACGCCGCGCTCGGTCGATGTCTACGTGCGACGCATCCGCGAGAAAATCGAACCTGATCCGGAAAATCCGCGCTATCTGAAAACGGTGCGCGGAGCCGGCTATCGCTTCGAGGCTCCCAAGTGAGAAGGCGGGTTTTTCTACGACTGCTAGCCGCCTTTGCCGTGGTGATCGCAGCCGCTACCGTAACCCTTGACTTCTCCGTTCGGCGAGCCTGGGAAAACTCCCTGCGGCAGGAGATCACCCGCAGCCTCAGGCAGAAGACGCTGATGTTCGCCAACCGCGTGAACGCGGCCGACCGCGAACACAATCTTCAGGACATCGTTTCGCAAGAGGGCCAGGCGGCAGGAGCGCGCGCCACCGTGATCGATGTCGCCGGCAAAGTCCTGGCCGACTCCGAGGCTTCCGCATCGACCATGGAAAATCACGGCCAGCGCCCGGAGTTCGTCGCTGCCTTGAAAGGAGAACTGGGGATCGATACGCGAGCCAGTCAGACGATGGGAATCGAATCCCTTTACGTGGCCGCGCCCATCTCTGGCGGAGCCGTGCGACTGGCCTATCCATTGTCCGACGTTGAAGCAGCCACTTCGCAGGTTCGAAGAAGACTGCTGCTCGGCTCGGCGGTGACGCTGCTGGTTGCGCTTCTGCTGGCGGGAGTCGCGGCCCAGTTCACCGGGCGCCGGCTGCAACGGATTGTAGAGTTTGCCAACAAGATCGCAGCAGGCGAACTCACGGCGCGCATCTCTGAAACTTCGGAGGATGAAATCGGACAAGTCGCCGCTGCCCTCGATAAGACAGCACGTAACGTGGAGAACAACTTTGAAGCGCTGCGAACAAGCCAGCGCCAGCTTGAAACATTGTTGAACAGCATGGAGGACGCCGTTATCGCCGTTGGCCCCGACGACCGCGTGCAGTGGGCGAACCAGAGCATGGACAGCCTGGTTCCGCAACACACCCGGCTGAATGCCCCCATCGTTGAGACCGTACGCGATCCCGATTTCCTGCGTGCGGTACGCGGAGCCAGTTTGGCCCGCAAGGTATTCACGGCGCGAGCTACTTCGATTGTTCCTTCCCGTACTTTCGATGTGACCGCCGCTCCCATGCCGGGAGGAGGCGCGGTCGCGGTTCTGCGAGATTTGACCGAGACCGAGCGGGTAGAGAAAACCCGCCGCGACTTCATCGCAAATGTTTCCCATGAACTACGGACTCCGTTGACATCGATCCAGGGCTACGCCGAGACCCTGCTCGATGGTGCGCCGGAAAGCAACCATTCCCGCGAGTTTCTGGAAATTATCCGCAAGAACGCCCATCGCATGTCTCGCCTGACCGAAGATCTTCTGACGCTGGCGAGAGTGGAGTCGGGTGAGCAGCGCTTTGACATTCAGCCCGTGCCCGCGGCGGAGATTTTGCAGGAAGCAGTGCAAAACTTTCGCGAACTGGCACGCGCGCATGGCATCGATTTGCAAGTGGAGGATTGCGCGCCGGACCTGGTGAGTGCCGATCGCGAGGCCATTCACCAGGTTTTTTCCAACTTGATCGACAACGCGCTCAAATACGCGGCGTCTGGTGGACGGCTGGTGCTCGGAGCGAGGCGCGCTGAGCGTGGAGTTGAATTTTATGTCCGTGATTTCGGACCGGGCATTCCGTTCGAACACTTGCCGCGCCTGTTCGAGCGCTTCTACCGCGTGGACAAAGCGCGCTCCCGGGAATCCGGCGGCACCGGACTGGGACTCGCCATTGCCAAGCACATCGTGCTGGCGCACGATGGCACTATTCGCGCTGAAAGCGAACTAAACCACGGCTCGATGTTTTTGTTTACCCTGCCATTGGCTACTGATTCTGCGCCAGCGTCACACCCCGCCGGTCCAGTCTGAGGACAACTGGACACTGCGCGGGTAGGGACATCCGGAGTATTGGTTAACCCCAAGAATTTACAAGTTTTTAACAACATCCTTGAAACAAAGAACCTATGCTTGTAGTGTGACCATCAGTGCAGGGAGACCGCGAAGCCGACCGAGTGCAGTGCGTCCGTCATTCCGTGAGCCGAGGGAAGTTCCGATGAGTACCGCCCCCGTGAAACCGCCAGTGCCCGAGCTTGCCTACTCGCACCTGGTAAAACGAACGATTGAGGCCTGCGCGGTTGCCAAAGATGCTGCCGGGGCTGCTGCCGAGGGTATCGCGACTGGCTCTTCGCCGCTGCTCAATACCATACGAGAGCGGGAGAAGGAACTCGATACGCTGGACCGGGAAATCGACGATGGGGTCACGCTCGCCATCACGCAGGGAACGGAACCGAGGCTCGCGAACTGCTGGCCTGCATGAAATTCATGATCAGCCTGGAGCGCATCGGAGACCTGCTGCTGAGTTTCGCCAGCAGCGCGCAAGCGGCCGGTCCCCGGATCGATCCCCAGGACGCGCGCGACCTCACGCACATGGCCACCATGTTGGAAAAAATGCTGGCTGACGTGGGCGGAGCCTTCGCCACTCGTGATGTAAAAAAAGCCGTGGATGTGCTGCGTGCCGACGCCGAGATGGACCGCCTGCGCAATCTGATTTTTCTGCGGCACATCGAAAATCCGGAAGGCCTGCAGCGCCATGCCAGCCTGCAAGTCATCTTCATGACCCAGTCTCTCGAACGCGCCGGGGACCACGCCAAGAACCTCGCCGAAGAAGTCTGCCACTTCGTCAGCGGCCACACCATCCGCCACGTAATGATGACCTACGACAAACCGATCGAGCAGATGTTTCTGGATTGGCTTCGCCACCGCGAAGATCTGCACTAGAAATTTTAGACATCCCGCACAATAAAACGCGACCCTTCATCCCGAGCGCAGCGAGGGGCTTAATGAAATTGGAAGTTCCTCCTCAAATTGAATGCGCGGGTATTGGCTTGATACACTTTTGCAGCCATCCCATGAATCTCACCCTTCGCCAAGCTGTCGCTGCGGATGTTTCAACCCTTCGGGTGCTGATTGATGCGTCCGTCCGCGGATTGCAGGCGGCTGATTACACTCCCACTCAGATCGAAGGCGCGCTGCAAACCGTCTATGGCGTGGATAGCCAACTGATCGCGGATGGAACGTATTTCGTTGTAGAAGCCGGGTCGGCGATCGTTGGCTGTGGCGGCTGGAGCCGACGCAAGACACTCTTTGGCGGAGATCGGTGGACCGGCCGAGAAGACGCCTTGCTTGATCCCCGACAGGACGCCGCGAAAATTCGTGCCTTCTTTGTGCATCCGAGTTGGGTGCGCCGCGGGATTGGCAGCATGATCCTCGAGGCTTGTGAACGAGCGGCAATCGCGGCGGGCTTCACTCGCCTCGAAATGGGGGCAACGCTGACCGGAATGCCGCTCTACCGCGCCCGGGGTTATGTCTCGCTGGAAAATCTCGATGTGCCCCTGCAGAACGGGAACTCGATCGCGGTCGTTCGCATGGAAAAGCGGATCAGCCTGAAAAACTAAATTCGGACTTCGGGTGCTTCGCCGTCACCCGTGAAGCCAATAATGCCGCCCTGCTCGAACTCCCTAGACGAGGTGTCCGGAGCTGCGTGTTCTACGCGGACCAGGGCTGGCGATTCCATCCTTTTCTGTGGCCTGTTATTCTGCTGCCGACGACATGCTTCTTATCCCTTCCACGGCATTGCCGGATGCTCAACTAGCCGCCGCATACGTCATCTTTCTAGCGAGCTATCTGGTCTTTGCTATTGGGAAGTTTCCTGGCTTGAAGATTGACCGCCCGGGCGCGGCGATCATCGGGGCGGTTGCGATGTTCGCCTTCCGCGTACTGCGGCCTTCGGATGCGCTGCACTTCATCGACTTCTCGACGCTGGTGCTTTTATTTTCGATGATGTTGATCGTGGGCAATCTACGGCTGGTGGGCTTTTTCGAGTGGAACGCGGAACTCGTCTTGCAGCGACTGAAGCCGGCACAACTTTTGCCAGCGGTGATTTTCACTTGCGGGCTTCTTTCCGCATTTTTTGTGAACGATATTGTTTGCCTGGTGATGGTTCCGTTTGTGCTCAGCGTCACGCGGCGTATGCGGCTGCCGCCGCTGCCGTATCTGCTGGCGGTCGCGACAGCCTCGAACATTGGGAGCGTAGCCACCATCACCGGCAATCCGCAGAATATGCTGATTGGATCTTTCTCCGGCATTCGCTATTCCGATTTTCTTTTTCATCTTGCGCCGGTTGCAGTCGTAGGGCTATTCCTTGACTGGGCGGTGCTCCACTGGATTCACATGCGCAACATTCTGCTGCCAGAGGCTGTGGAGAGAATTCCGTTGCCGGCGCTCGATCTCTCGCGACTGACGAAGCCCGTCATTGTCGTGACCGCTGTTGTCATAGGATTCTTTTTCGGCGTTCCCCCTGCGATGATGGCAGCGCTGGGTGCTGCCGTGTTGCTGATTACCAGGACGCTTGAACCCAGAAAGCTTTACCAGGAAGTCGACTGGGGGCTGCTGGTGTTTTTTATTGGATTGTTTTTGATTGTGGGCGGAGCGGAGAATGCCGGAATCGTTGGACGATTGCTCGGGTTGGCGGAACATTGGAACCTGCAAAGGCTGGGCACGTTCACGGTGGCGGTTGCACTGCTCGGCAATATCGTGAGCAATGTGCCCGCGGTGATGCTGCTGAAGTCGCTGATCCCTGGGTTCAGCAACCCGCACACGGCCTGGCTGGCTCTGGCCATGGCTTCGACCCTCGCGGGAAACCTTACGATCACGGGAAGCGTGGCTAATCTCATCGTGGTTGAAAGCGCCAAGCCAGAGATGGAAATTGGTTTCTGGGATTATTTTCGGGTTGGTTTGCCCATCACGCTGGCGACTCTTCTTGTAGGATGGGGATGGCTAGCGTGGATTCGCTAGAAAGCTATCAGCGATCCCATTGTTGGCTCGGTCGAACGGGCCGAGAAACAGTTGGAAAAAACATCTGTTTTCATCAACGATCTTATATCCTCGAATTGGCAGTGGAGTGCGATTGATCGCATGCATTCAGCAATAATTGCGAGAAAGCTGGGATGATCGAGAAAACGATTGAAGGAGATCGGTTTAACTGGCGGTTACAACTGTATGCCTTGCTAGGCGCGTTTATCATCTTTATCCCAGTGGCTCTCTGCGAGCCGGATATATCGGCATTCCTGTATTTAGTTGTCGTTCTCCCGATCACTAGCATTTTCTTGCTTATTGGCGCAATCCGCAAGAAACGACGCCAACGTCTGTCGGTTATCTGTGGTGGTTATCTATTGGGCTATTTCGGCGGTCTTGGTCGGAAATTATTCTGCAGTCCGCGACGCGGCAAGATGGTTAGTATGGTCGCACGATTACAAGGCCAGGGTTCTGGCGCAGCGGGCCTCGGAAAACGGAGGGTTGAAACATGTCGACTGGGATGGTTGGGGGATGTTCGCACAGGACACCTCGGTGTTTCTTGTTTTCGATCCGACAGATTCGCTTTCGACGGCAGCCATGAGCCATCAACCCGGCAAGTTCAACGGCATACCCTGCGAGGTCTCTTTGGTACGTCGTTTGGAAAGCCATTGGTACTCCGTCCGGTTTTACACCGGCGAATACTGGGGCCAGCATAATGCGCTGGATTGCCAACTCCGGTCGGATTAACAGTTTCAACACCGCGCCATGCACCAAGAGTCTATAACGGCGCATCGATGCGATGAACTCTAGATGCATTTATTCAGGAGGTTTCTTGAACGCGTATATTCTCATGCCTATCTCGCTGGTCCTAAGCGCGGCAAACGCTCAGGCACAAGCCGCGCTCAGCAACGTCGTGAAGTATCGCGCCACGATCAGCGATGTGAAATATGTTTATGCCTCGGCTGCACCTGTCGCCCGCCTGAAACCCGGAGACATTCTCGACACCAATACGCTTGACTGTTTTGGCAACGCCATCAAGAAGCCGGGGGACACGCTTAGCATGACCAAGGGCGACAATCCGCTTACCGGGCCTTTTTATATTGAGGGCGCGGAGCCGGGCGACACTTTGGCGGTGAAGATTCTCGATCTTGAAGTCGACGGCGACCAGGGCGTGGGAGCATTCGCGCCGGGCTTCGGGGCGTTGAATGAGACTAATTACACGCCCATGTTGCATCCGCCGTTGCCGGAGAAGATCTGGTTTTATCCCATCGACCATGCGGCCAACACGGCGACGTTCCAGGCGCTGGATTCGAAATTCTCGGTGAAGATTCCGCTGCATCCCTTTTTCGGATGTATCGGGGTTGCGCCCTCCGGAGGCGAGGCTCGCAGTTCGATCGTGCCCGCGGAGTTTGGCGGCAACATGGATTCTCCCGAGGCCAGCGTTGGCAACACGGTTTATTTCCCGGTGAATGTGCCCGGAGGTTTACTGTACATGGGCGACGGGCACGCTGCTATGGGGGATGGCGAAGTTGCGGGCACGGCCATCGAAGTCCCGCTGCGGGCGCGGGTTCAGCTTAACCTGATCAAAGGCCAGAAGATCAATTGGCCGCGCTTTGAGAATGACGACGCGATTATGACGGTCGGGGCGTATCGTCCGCTAGATGATTGCGTGCGCATCGCGTTCACCGAACTGGTTGGCTGGATCCATCGGGATTATGGTTTGTCGGAATTGGATGCGTACGAGTTGTTGTCGAAGGTGGCGAAGATTCATTTGAATGAGATGGTCGACCCGAATTATGTGGTTGTGGCGTCGATCGAAAAGAAGTTTTTGCCGCCAAAAAAGAAGTAAAGGGCGCACGCAGCGATCGATGCGGCCGCCTCCCCAACTCGCAATGAACAGCGGCTGAAGCCGCATCGTCTAGGGAAGCTGGCGATATGGCTGAGGCCATATCCTGATACGAATCGTGGACTTGAGAGCCCTCCAACGACGTTTTCGGGGTGAGACCTTCGGCAACCTCTTTTCAAAACCTTATTTGCAACGAGCCGAACTCCAGCGATAATAGCTAAATCCCGTGGACCGCTACTCCATTCTCGATCACAATTCTTCCAGCGGCTCGCCGGAAGTTCCTCCGCCGGTTACCGCTGGGAAAGAAGAATCTGTTCCGTCCCCGCCTTCGCATCTTTCCGCAGACGCCGGCGCCAAGTCCCTGACCGAGATGGCGCAACGCGACCTCGAGGCCGCGTTGCAGTTGTTGGCGGAGCGGGCGCAATACATTACTGGCGCATCGGGTGCGGCGATCGCGCTGCTCGAGGGCAGTGAAATGATTTGCCGGGCGAGCGCGGGCCCTTCGGCGCCGGAGCTGGGAGCGGAAGTCCAGATCAAAACTGGCCTCACTGGCGAAAGTGTTCGGACTCGGCAAGTTTTGCGCTGCGATGACGCTGAAACCGATTCGCGAGTCAACCGCGAGAGTTGCCGCGCTCTGGGCATCAAGTCGGTGATGGTGGTGCCGCTGATTCGCGAGCAGGAAGTGGTCGGCGTGTTTGAATTGTTGGCGGATCGCCCCCACGCGTTCGAGGAGCGGGATATCACAGCGCTGGAGCATCTGGCAGAGATGGTGTTAACTGGGATCGAACATGCGGACGCGGCTAAGCGGGCGCTGCAGGAGATTGCCGAGAAGAACGATCAGGCAGCGCGGCAGAAAACATTCGAACCAGCACCAGCGGAGATCGAGAAAGATTCTTCCGCAGTAGTTGCAAAGGTGCCCGCCTCTGAACCTCCAGCCACAGTGCTCGAACCCGATCGTTTGGAGACGGCTCAGCCGACCGAGCTCGACAAGATCCGAAAATGCCAAGCCTGCGGATTCCCGGTTTCAGAAGGCCGCACTCTCTGCCTGGATTGCGAGACCGCCAGACTTTCGGGCGACAGCCCTGCGCCACTGGCTAGCGGACAGGCGCCGGCCTTTCTTTCACAATTCGGGAACCCGAAAGAACAGGGATGGCTTGGGTCTCACATCTACACCATAGGAACCGTACTGATCGTTGTTCTTACCGTGGTGTTGCTCATGCTTCGAATGCGGTAGTCGAGATCGATTCCAGTTATAACGATTATCCATGGAAACGCAGCAAGCTACGTTTCTACGGTTGCTCGCCTCCGATATAATCCGCCTTCAGCCTCGGGGGTCCGCTTGCATAGTCGATACGAAATCAATGTTCTAGTTGTCCTGGTGACGTCGTTGCCGCTGATGGCGCAGCGCGAGCCTGTGCTCAAGCAGATCGATCTGCCGCATCCGTATTACTACCGCGAGATGTACCTGCCTCAGCTGACCTCCGGACCGAGTTCTGTCGCGTGGTCACCGGATTCGCGAACGCTCGTGTACTCGATGGCAGGTTCGTTGTGGAAACAGAAATTGGATTCCCCGGCTGCCGAGCAACTCACCGCCGGCCCCGGGTACGACTATCAGCCTGATTGCTCACCCGACGGCCGCTGGATCGTTTACTCCTCGTATGGCAAAGATGCGATTGAACTCTGGGCTTTGAGTCTTGAGACGGGGAAGCCCCGGCAGCTCACCTCCGGCGGTGCGGTGAATGTCGAGCCGCGATTCTCGCCCGATGGCAAGCGGGTCGCCTTCGTCTCCACGTCCTATCAGAAACACTTTCATATCTTTGTTGCTGAGTTTGCGAATGGTGGACTGACCGATGTAAAGCGGCTGACCGGGGAAAATCGCAGCGACCTTCCGCGCTATTACTACAGCGAGTTCGATCACGAGATCAGCCCGGCATGGTCGCCGGATGGAACGGAGCTGATCTTCGTTTCCAATCGCGGCCACATCTACGGCACTGGCGATTTCTGGCGAATGAAGGCTGGACCTGGCGCGGAGGCGCGCGAGATTCACTATGAAGAGACTGCATGGAAGGCTCGGCCTGACTTTTCTCCTGACGGCAATCGAATCGTGTACGCGTCATACTTGGGCCAGCAGTGGCATCAGTTGTGGATGATGCCTGCGGCGGGCGGCGATGCATTTCCGCTTTCGTATGGGGACTTCGACAATGTCAATCCGCGATGGTCGCCTGATGGGACGAGAATCGCATTCATTTCGAACCGTGGTGGAAACACTTCTCTTTGGACTCAGGAAATTCCAGGTGGCGCTCAGAGCCAGATAGTTCCCACGGACAAGCATTACCTGCGACCCATGGGTCGTCTCGCGATACAAGTGCTCGACTCATCGGGGCGGGCGACGCCGGCGCGCATTTTCGTCACCGGCGAAGATGGTCGCGCCTACGCTCCGGATGACGCCTGGACGTACGCCGACGACAGCTTCGTTCGATCCGAACGGCCTTTCGAGGCACATTATTTTCATGCTTCCGGCAAGGTTAAGTTGACTGTGCCCGCGGGGCGTGTCGACGTAGAGGTTATGAAGGGCTTCGAATATCGCGTCGAAAAGAAGTCCGCGCAAGTTGTCGCAGATCAAACTATGAAGATCACGGTTCAACTGCGACCCCTCAGCCTGGCGAGGCAGACCAATTCCGGTTGGGTCAGCGGTGACGTTCACGTGCACATGAATTACGGAGGAACTTATCGCAACGCCCCGACGAATCTGGTTGCGCAGGCTGCGGCGGAGAATCTTTCTGTCGTCGAGGATCTGATCGTTAATAAGGAACAGCGCATTCCCGACATCGCATACTTCAGCACTAAGCCCGATCCGGCATCGACTGCGTCGACCCTCTTGCTTCACGGTCAGGAATTTCATACCAGTTATTGGGGGCATCTTGGACTGCTGAACCTGACGCAACATTTCCTTATCCCTGGATACTCGGCTTATCCCAACACTGCAGCGGCCAGCCTTTTCCCTACCAATGCAGCCGTAGCGGATATGGCGCACCAACAGCATGCGCTGGTGGGCTATGTTCATCCGTTCGACAGCTTCCCGGAACCCGCGAAAGATGCATCGCTCACCGACGAGTTGCCCGTCGACGTTGCCCTTGGCAAGGTGGATTACATCGAGGTGCTGGGTTTCAGCGACCACAAATCCACGGCTGCCGTTTGGTATCGGCTGCTCAACTGCGGCTTTCGCCTGCCGGCTGCTGCGGGCACGGATGCCATGGCGAACTTCGCTTCTCTGCGCGGACCTGTCGGTCTGAATCGAGTGTATGCAGAGGTTCCGCGCGGGCCTCTCAACATCGAAACATGGCTGAGTTCACTCAAGCAGGGTCACACTTTCGCGACGAATGGCCCACTCTTGGGCTTTACGCTTGGTGGCCACGGTTTGGGCGATGAGTTGCGCCTTCCAGCGGGCGAAAACAAAATAGAGTTTACCGCGTGGCTTCGTTCAATCGTTCCCATCGATCACTTGGAGGTGATTTGCAATGGCCGCGTGGTGCGCGAGTTGAAGTTGAGCGACGATCGCGAAAGCGCCGACGTCGAGGATGCGATTCCGCTCTCGCAAAGCGGATGGTGCCTGTTGCGGGCCTGGAGCGATAAGGCCGAAGACCCTGTGCTGGATGGGTATCCTTACGCGACGACCAGTCCCATTTACGTGACCGTGGCGGGGTCAGCCGCGAAGCCAGCAGAAGATGCAGCCTACTTCAGTGCGTGGGTCGACCGCATGATTGAGGACGCCAAATCAAACGGAGGTTGGAACACCCCTGCCGAAAAAACCTCTACGCTGAACCTGTTGGAGCAGGCGCGAACCGTTTATGTGCGCTTGCAAAAGTAAGCGGCATGGCTTCTTTCGGAAGACGGGCGAGACGCCCGTCCTCCATCGCCCACTTCATGCGTGTTCCAGTTCCAGTTCGATCAGCGCTTTCTTTCTTTCCATGCCCCAACGGTATCCGCCCATGTCTCCGTTCTTCCTGACTACACGATGGCACGGAATGGCGACTGCAACCGGGTTGGTCGCGCAGGCTCGGGCTACGGCGCGTGTGGCCGCGGGCTGACCGATTGCTTTCGCCACCGCCGCATAAGAACGCGTTGTCCCGAAGGGAATCGATTGCAACTGCGACCACACGCGCCGCTGAAACGCGGTTGCCTGAATGTCCAAGGGCAGCGCTGCATTCACACGCTGACCACGCATTTGTCGAAGCAAATCTTTTTTCCAGGATTGCATGGCGTCGTCGTCGCGCCGCCGGATGGCGAAGGGGAACTCGTGCCTCAATCCCTGTTCGAGTTCGGCATCGGTGTTGGCGAATTGGATCGCGCAAATTCCTTTGTCGGTGGCTGCGATCAGCATGCGCCCCAAGGGAGAGTCGGCGAAGGTGTAACGAATGGGCGCCGCGATCGCGCCACGGCGGTATTTATCCGGCGTCATGCCCAGCTGCGACGCAGTGCGTTCGTACAAACGGCTGCTGGAACTGTATCCGGCGTCGTACATGGATCGGGTCACCGAGTGTCCCGAGCGAAGATTGTCTTTGAGCTGGTTCATGCGGCAGGAATCGGCATAGGCTCGCGGTGTGATGCCCAGGACACGCTTGAACGTTCGCTGTAAATGGAATGGGCTCTGATGAAATTCCACGCCTAGGCGAGCCAGCGTAAGCGGTTCGTCCAGGTGTTGCTCAATATAGCGGCACATCGCTTTTACTATTTCCGTCGTGCCGTCGGCGCCCGCCGCTTTGGGCAGGCAGCGCAAGCAGGCCCGGTAGCCGGCTTTCTCCGCCTGGTCGGGCTTGCGAAAAAATGCCACGTTCTCGCGGCGAGGACGTCGGGCCGGGCAAGAAGGCCGACAATACACGCCGGTTGAGGAGACGGCAAAAACGAAGTTCCCATCCTGGCTGGCGTCACGGGCCAAGACTGCCCGCCAGCGTGAGCCCTGGTTTTCGTTTTCGTCCCTGTTCTGAGTGCTGTGGGCCATTTCCGTCGCTTCTGTCAGGTTGAGTATCGCATTGGTTGTCATAGTGTTGAAAGCTTAAGACGGCATCCCGCTGTGGGCTATCCAGATATTGCGGTCAAAGCAAGATTCTTTTCGCATGGAACATGTTCACTCGACGGCGAGCCTTCGCCATCCCTCGCCGGGGTGAGGGGATCCACGGGCAAACAAGGCTTTGCTGATTGGCGGTAGAAAGTCAGCTGGACTTAGATGCAATCCGTACATTGCGGATTCTTCAGATTCATGTGTTTGCTGGAATGCTTCGAACCGGGTAAAGTTAAGCACGATCTGATGCAAAATTGATGGAGGAATCATGCCGCGAAAAAGCTTGATTGTCATGTTCTTATTCAGCCTGGTGGCTTCGTCGTTTCTTTCGGCCGCGGAATCGGCTCCCGGCGTGCTGAGCACGGACGATGTCAAACGGGTGGTTCCGCCCAGCTATTTTTTTCGTGGTCGGAGTGCGTCGGTGCAGCTTCGCAATTCGGCGGGATTCCGCGTCTCCGACGGAAAGCTTGTGCTCGCAGGCTTGGTGGACACCTCGGGTTATTCAAGCGATGTAGCGGAGAAATATCAGGGCTTTCTGATTACGGAATTAAAACTCAGCATCGAGGGATCGGAACTGCCACCCGGCGAATATGGTTTCGGGTTCAGCAAAGAGGGCAAGTTCACGATGATGGACGTTGGAAACAACGATTTGCTCACCGTTTCTTCGCACCAGGACGACAACCTGCACCGCCCTGTCCCCTTGCAGATCGTGGCCGATCAGGGTTCATACCGGCTGTATTCCGGCAAGAAGTGGGTTAGCCTGAAGGCACAGTAGACGTGCCATCGGCAGCGCAGATGTTTTGACACCTACACACAGGCCGCCGGATAATCTGAGCCGTGCCGGATTTCCCCACAGTCGAGCCTTCTTCTTATTCCGCGATTTTGCGGCGCTCGTTCCGCAAAACTTTTCCTCCCGCTGTTCGCGGTGAAGGAGTTTATCTGTGGGATGCGCGGGACAAACGATATCTCGATTTCTCCGGATCGGCCGCTGTGAATTTCATTGGGCACGGAATGGTAGAGATCGCGACCGCCATGGCTGTACAGGCGAAACAACTGGAGTTCGTTCACAGCAGCCAGTTCACCACTCCGGTTGCCGAAGAGTATGCCGCGGAGTTGCTCGATTTTGCGGGCAAGAATTTTGCGGGTGGCTATGTCTACTTTACCTGCGGCGGCTCGGAGTCCGTCGAAACCGCGCTGAAACTGGCGCGGCAGTACCAGGTGGAGGTCGGGCAGAGCAGGCGGCACCAGGTGATCAGCCGTGGTCAGAGCTATCACGGGTCCACATTAGGGGCATTGTCGGTCTCGAGAAACAAACGGCGGCGTGAAATCTATCTCCCGATGGTGCGAGAGTTTGCGCATGTCGCATTTCCGTATTGTTATCGTTGTGCGTTTGACTGCACCGATGGCTGCCGAAATTGCGGGCAGAAATATGCCGCAGAATTGGAAAAGGCGATCGAGGCTGCGGAGGGCGAAGTCGCAGCGTTCATTGTCGAGCCGGTCAGTGGGGCCACGCTGGGCGCGGCTTTGCCGCCACCCGGCTATCTGCAGAGTGTGGCCGAAATTTGCCGCCGGCACGACGTGCTTCTGATCGCCGACGAAGTAATGACTGGCATGGGGCGTACGGGGAGAAACTTTGCGGTCGAGCATTGGGATGCCGCGCCGGACATTCTAGTCGCGGCCAAAGGGTTGTCGAGCGGCTATGCGCCGCTGGGCGCGATCCTGGTCTCGAAGCGAGTGGCGGACGCAATTGCCGATGGATCTGGAGCCTTCTTGCATGGCTTCACCTACAACTCGCATCCCATTTCGCTGGCCGCTGGCCGAGCTGTGCTGAGATTTCTGCAAGATCGAATGCTGGTGCAGGCTGCGGATTCTGAGCGGCCAGATTCGACCGCCGGGATGCTGCGCCAGGCGCTCGAGGGATTGCGCGAAGCAAATGCCGTTGGCGATGTGCGCGGGATCGGATTGCTCTGGGGCGTGGAGTTCGTCGCTGACAAAACCGCTAAGAGACCATTCGCCCCTGAACTGAATTTCGCCGGCCGCGTGGCTCAAGCAGCGGTAAATCGAGGGCTGCTGGTTTATCCCATGCAAGGATGCGTAGATGGAGTCTCCGGCGACCACGTGCTGATTGCGCCTCCGGCCGTGATCACGGGAGAGCAAATCGATTGGGCTGTGAAGCAATTGAGGGAATCGATCGAGGAAGCTATTCCCTGACTTAGCCATGCCGATCTAGAACGGCGTCTCGCCCGTTTTAGTAAAGCCTCGGGCGGCTTCGCGGTTGCGATCGAGCGTGCGAAGCCGAGTTGTGACGCTTTCACGAAGCCAGTCCCTGCGAAGTCACTTCGGTCAATCCCAGTGCGAGTAGAGCTTTGTTCGCCGCCTCGCTTCCAGAACGGACGCAATCTGGAACTCCGATCCCGCGATAGCCGTTGCCGGCCAGTGCCAGGCCGGGGAGTTGTTGTAGCAGGCTCTCGATCCGCTGCAAACGTTCGAGATGGCCCACCCCATATTGCGCCATCGCCCCTTGCCACCGGTAAACGCGAGTGAAAAGCGGCTCAGCCGTCAGCTTGATGATTTGCTGAAGGTCCTCGCGAACAATGCGAACAACTTCTTCATCGGGCGCCTGAAGAACCAGTTCGTTGCGCGCGCCGCCAATGAAGCAGCGCAGGAGAGCGCGGTCCTCAGGGGCACGGTGCGGAAACTTGTTGTGCACAAAAGTGGAGGCCAGCATGCGTTTGCGCTCGCTGCGTGGGACTAGAAAACCAAAGCCTGGCGGAAGCGATGCGCGCACACTTCCGTCATATCCGAGGTTGACCGTGATAGACGATGTGTATTGTATGCCTCGGAGTTCGGAAGCCAGATCTGCGCTGGCCATCCCTAACAGTTCTGCCGCCGCTTGCGCCGGCGTGGCCACGATCAACGCGTCGAATTCATCCGAAGGGTAGCCTGCCGAAACCACCCAGCCTCCATTTTGTCGTTGCACCCGTTGCACTGGCACGCTGGTCTGCAGCACCGATGCAGGGAGCCGAGCCACGACCGCGTCGACCAACTGCTGCATTCCATCTTTCAAAGAAGTAAATAGCGGCCGGGCGGGAGCGTTCGAAGCTTTCGCCATTTTCTTGCGCGCCGCCAGCATGGCTCGGCCCAGGCTGCCATACTTTGCTTCCATCTCGGCAAAGCGCGGCAGAACGGCGCGCACGCTGAGTTGGCTGGCCTCGCCGCCATACACGCCAGAGAGCAGTGGATCAGCGAGACGGTCCACCATTTCCGGGCCGTAATGGCGCTCGACAAATGAGGCGACAGTTTCGTCAGCCTCGGCCTTTCGTGGAGGATGGAACCATTCCCGCGCCATCCGAATTTTGGCTTGCGCTGAAAACAGTGGCGACAGGACAGTTGGTGTGATCTTGGTGGGAACCATGAACATCAGGCCGTCGGGGATGACGACCAACTTGCCCTTCACCAGAATATAGGTTTTACGATCGGCATCATTCGAGCCGATGAGTTGATCGCCAAGTTCGACTTCGCGGCACAAGTCGCTGGCCCAGGGCTTTTCGGTGAGGAATGAATCGGGACCGGCTTCGACCAGGCAACCATCCACACGCTCGGTAACCAAAACTCCGCCGAGACGCGGGGATGATTCGAACAGCGTATATTCCAGCGATGCTCCAGCGCGCCGGTGCTTTTCAAGCGCGAAGGCAGCCGACAATCCCGAGATGCCGCCGCCGATGATCGCGATACGTTTCATCTAGCGCCGACCCGCGATTGCGACCAGACGCGTTCTGGCAACATCAGCGAGGGCTGACGCCAGCAACGGAGAATCGTTGAGCGACTCGGCACGCCACAGGCGCATGCCGTGCGTCTCCGCGAACTGCCTGAAGCCGATATCGATGTCATACAGTACTTCTACGTGATCACAGAGAAATCCTATGGGCTGAAGAAAGACGCCGCGATGGCCTTTTTCTTTCAGGCCTAGAATCGTATCCTCCACCCGCGGTCCCAGCCACGCTGCGCCGGACATACCCTGGCTTTGAAACGCGAACGTCCAATCGTCGGAAGTCAGAGCCGCTTCGCGCGCCACAAGCGACGCGGTTTCCTTTGCCTGGCTCTCATAGGGATCACCCTCGGCTATGGTGCGCTCTGGGACACTGTGCGCGGTAAAAATGATCGGAATGTTTTTCGTTCCCGCCTCGTAACGAGCGTGATCCAATCCACTGCGCAGCTTCTCGGCAAAGCCTTTTATCAATCGCGGGTGATCGTGCCAGGACTCGACAAAATCGAAGGTAAACTGCGGTGTGTTGCTCGTGAGGTCGGAGCGATAAAGACCGACGCTGGTGCGTGAGTTCTGTGGGGCCAGGCAGATCGCGACGGCGTGCTCGATTCCATCTGATCTCATCGCAAGCAGGACGTCGGCGATGAACGGCTTCCAGTTTCGCATGCCGACGTACACCGACAATCCCAATTCGCACGCCAGGAGTTCTCCCTGTTTCAGTGTGAGTTCAGTAAGCGGGGAGCGGCCAATAAGGCTGTAGCGATGCTTCACTTCATCGATCACTGGTTGTGGCAGCGGGCGTCCGCCCGTTACTCGAAGAAGAAATTCAGGCACTTCTTCGACAGAGTCGGGACTGCCGTGAGCGAGCAATAGCACAGCAATTTTCTCTGGATTGGCCAACCTATACTCCCTTCACCGCGCAGCAGGAATATTTTTCGTCGAGTGCTCTTGTACAAACTCGGCCAGCATTTTGACATTCTCGACCGGGGTTTCCGGCAAGATGCCATGACCCAGATTGAAAATATGTCCCGGCCGCCCGCCCGCGCGGCACAGGATATCTTCAGCTCGCGACTTCAGTTCCTTCCAATCCGCGAACAGCAGAACCGGATCGAGATTCCCCTGCACGGCACATCCTGGACCGAGGCTCCGCCAGCCTTCATCCAGCGGAATGCGCCAGTCAAGACCAATTACTTCAGCGCCGGTTTCACGCATCGACGGTAGAAGCGTAGCGCTGTCCGTTCCAAAGTAAATGATGGGTACGCCAGTCTTTTGCAGCGCCTTCACCAGTTCGGTAGTACGCGGCAATACATAGCGGCGATAGTCTTCGACGCTGAGGCAGCCGACCCAGCTGTCAAAAATCTGGAGGACGTCAGCGCCGGCACGCACTTGCCGAGCCGCATATTCCGAGACAACTGCGATCAACTTCCGCATCAGCTCATCCCACACGGCCGGCGACGAATACATCATTTTCTTAGCGTGGACGTAATTGCGCGAGCCGCCGCCCTCGATCATGTAGCTGGCGAGAGTAAAAGGCGCGCCACAAAATCCGATCACCGGCAGGCGCGGGCCAAAATGCTTGCATACCAGACGAACAGCTTCGGAAACATATCCCAGCTCGGCCGCCCGATCCGTGCGCAAGCGGGCGACATCTTCCTTCTCACGCACCGGCTTCTCGATAACCGGACCTTCTCCTGCCGAGAAATGGAAAGGCAGCCCCATGACTTCCAGCGGCAACAGGAGGTCAGCGAAAATGATTGCAGCATCCACGCCCAGCGCCTCGGCGGCAGTGATGGTCACTTCGGCCGCGACTTCGGGCTTCTTGCAAATCTCGATCAGTGAATACTGTTTGCGGACGGCGCGATATTCGGGCATGTAACGCCCCGCCTGGCGCATGAACCAGACCGGCGTGCGGTCGACCGGCAGCGCCTTGCAAGCCTTGACGAATCGGGATTCAGGGGCGGACATTGGACCTTCCAATGTAGCATTTTCGCCCATGCTCCGTGGCGACGGCCGAGCGTTCGCGAAACCTGCCCTTCCGAGTGGGACGCACCAAAAGAGATAACGCCATTCCCCTGGGGAATCGGCCTATCATTCCTAAGAACGCTCAGTAGGAGGTACGCAGATGGCAGCGAATCAGGTAGTGCTTTATTTTGACAAGCAGGAGGATGCCCTGCTTTTCACCCTGGCTGCCAGTTCGGTCATGTCAGAGGAAGGGCCGGTACGCAGCAGTGATGCAGTCGTCAAAGTTGCTGAGGAAATCTGCAAAGCCAGCCGCATTACGACCGAGGGCGTTCTGAATATCTAACTAGTCCGACCAGGGCTTCGGCGTACGGTCCCAACGGTGTTTCTTCAGAGACACGAGCAGGCTAGCATCGAGCGGCCCGGCATCGCTCACCGCAATGTTTCCCCGGACGTGATCGGGCTTCCGCATTCCTACAATAGTCGTGCTCACCGTCGGATTCGATAGGATAAATCGCAACGCCATCTCGGGAAGGTTCATGCCGTTGGGAAGCACGGACTTCAGTTTATCCACGCGAGCCAGCGTTTGCTTGAGATTCTCCGGTCCGAAATACCCGGACCGCCAGTCGCCCTGGGGAAACTTTGTTTCCGCTGTCATCTTGCCGCCCAAACTGCCTTCATCGAGGGGGACCCTGGCGATCACGCCGATGTCGAGTTCTCGGCAAACCGGAAACAATTGATCTTCGGGCGCTTGATCAAAGATGTTGTAGATCACCTGCACCACATCCACCAACCCAGTCCGCAAGGCCTTGATACCGTTTTCTGGCTCCCAGCGATTTAGACTCAGCCCGAAGAAGCGAATCAATCCGTCGCGCTTGAGCTTCTCGACCGTGTCACGAAATTCCGATTCACCGCTCCAACTATCATCCCAGACGTGAAACTGCAGAAGATCGATGGAATCGACTCCGAGCTTTTCCCTTATCCACTTGGCATATTTAAAAATGTGTTCCGAGGGGAAGACATCGCGGTATTTATCCTTCGGAGACGCTGGCCACTTGCCGTTGAGCGGCGGAATCTTGGAAGCTGCGTACAAACGCTTGCCCTTGTTGGCTGACAAAATCTTGCCCAGCAACGCGTCGCTTTTTCCTTCCCCGTAAGCCCAGGCGGTATCAAAGAAGTTGCAGCCGAGATCCACTGCCAACTGCAAGGCCTCAAGCGATTGGCGGTCATCGGAACCGCTCCAGCCACTCATTCCCCAAAGTCCGTGCGCAATTTCACTTACTTCGAAACCGGTACGGCCGAGTCTGCGATACCTCATGGGACCTCCGGCGTGAGACGAAAAATCCCGCGTCCAGGATTTGACATTCGCACTCTTAGATTTTTAACATATATGTTCAGCGTCGAACTGTTCAAGGCTGAATCAGTTCAAACGCTGCACACCGGAATCCCTTGCATCAAACCTCTTATGATTACAGTTAAAGAGCTTACCAAGAGATACGCTCGGAATACCGCTGTCGATCACATCTCCTTCGAAGTTGGCAAAGGTCAGATCGTAGGATTTCTCGGGCCGAACGGCGCAGGGAAGACCACAACCATGCGCATGCTGACCGGGTTTCTATCGCCCACTTCAGGTAGCGCAACCGTCGCCGGCTTCGATGTGTTGGAGCAGCCACTCGAAGTCAAGAAGCGCATCGGCTATCTCCCCGAAACGCCGCCGCTCTATCCGGAAATGGAGACCGGTGAATATCTTACCTTCGTCGGCAGGCTCAAGGGGCTCTCAGGCGCAGAGTTGCGCAAGCGGATCGATTATGTTTGCGAGCGCTGCGCCGTTGCCGATGTAAAGAACAAGCTGCTCGGCAAACTTTCAAAAGGATATCGACAGCGCGTGGGCCTTGCACAGGCCATCATTCACAACCCGGACGTCCTGATTCTCGACGAGCCCACCGCGGGTCTCGATCCCAAGCAGATCAACGAGACTCGGGACCTGATCAAGAGTCTGGGCGGCGATCACACCATCATTCTAAGCACGCACATTTTGCCGGAAGTGGAGCAAACCTGCGAGCAGGTGATCATCATCAACAAGGGCAAACTGGCCGCGACCGACTCCGTACAGAATCTGCAAAACCGCGCTCGCGGCGCAGAATCGGTGCTGATCGAAGTCAGCGGACGTAACGGCAGCCTCGACTTCGCGACCGTGCAACGGCGGCTCGAACAGGTTGCGGGCGTGAGCCGAGTCGTGGCCAGGCAGCATCAGGAAAACCGCAACAGCTTTGAGGTCGAAAGCGGCAAGGGTTTTGTCCGCGGCGATCTGGCCCGTGCCGTCGTCGAGGCCGGGTGGGACTTGAACGAGCTTCGTCCCACCGCCATGAGCCTGGAAGAAATTTTCCTGCAACTCACAGGGGCGCAGGCAGATGGCAAAGAAGGCTCGCCAAAGGAGTCACAATAATGCGAAATACCTTGATTATCTGGCGAAAAGAATTGAACGGCTATTTCGTATCTCCGATCGCATATTTCCTGCTCACGATGTTTGCAGTCGTGTCGGGATTTTTTTTCTGGCTCTACCTCAGGGGTTTCGTTGAATACGGAATGGAAATGCAGATGCGCGGCCAAGGCATGCCAATGAATATCAATGAGCAAGTCATACGGCCGCTGTTGGTGAATGCAGGTGTTATCGGGCTGTTCTTCATTCCCATGATCACCATGCGTTTGTTTGCCGAGGAGAAGCGCAGCGGCACCATTGAATTGCTCGCTACTTCTCCCATCCGCGACTGGGAAGTGATCCTCGGAAAGTGGCTGGCAGCTTTAACACTCTATGCCTGTATGCTGCTGTTCACCGCGTTAAACTTTGCGTTTCTCTTCAAGTACGGGAACCCAGATTGGAAACCGCTGGCGATTGGCTATCTCGGCCTGCTGCTCCAGGCCGGAACGCTACTGGCGATTGGAACTTTCATTTCAAGTCTGACCAAGAATCAAATTATCGCCGGCGCCGTGACCTTTGGGATCTGCCTGGTGCTGTGGATTATTTCGTCGGTCGGCGAATTCGAGACCTCAGTCTGGTCACAGGTGCTGTCTTATATGTCGGTGCTCACCCATTTCGAGGAGTCGTTCGCCAAAGGCGTCCTCAGTGCAAAGGACGCAGTCTTTTTCCTGACCGCAATTTTCCTGGGACTGTTTTTTACCGCGCGTTCCATGGAATCTCTGCGCTGGAGGTCGTAGGTGAATACACAATTGCTGAAAGCCAGACAGACGAAATACGCGGCTTACGCGGCAGTCTACATCCTGGTGGTCATCGCGGCTGTCGCTATCGCTAACGTGCTCGCGAACCGCTACAACAAGTCCTACGACGCCACCGCGAACAAGCGCTACAGCCTTTCAGATCAAACGGCGAAGGTGGTGAAGGGACTCAAGCAAGATGCGACCATCACCTACTTCGATCAGGATCGGCGATTCCCGCACGCGAAAGACCTGCTCGACCAATACGCGAACCTTTCCACTCGGATTCACGTTAAGTACGTCGATCAAGACAAGAATCCGCAGGAAGCTCGCGAAGCTGGCATAAAAGACTACGGTACGGCAATCGTGCGGATTGGAACGCAGCAGGAACAGGCCAGGAGCTTGACGGAAGAAGGCTTAACCGGCGCATTCATTCGCGTGCTGAAGAATAAGACACGCACAGTGTGTTTCGTCGCGGGCAGCGGCGAGCATCAGATCGACAACTCCGACCGTGACGGCTATTCCAATTTCAAGGAACTGGTGGGCAAAGACAATTACGAAGCGAAGTCTATTGACCTCCTACAAAAGGCCGAGGTCCCAGGCGATTGCACGGCGCTCGTAGTTGGTGGACCGACTCGGGATTATCAACAGCCTGAAGTCGATGCCATCAAGAAATATGTTGAAGACGGCGGTCGTGCTTTGTTGATGCCTGATCCGCCACTGAAAATCGGTCGTTCCGAAATCGCCGACAACGATGCCCTGACCAATCTTTTGCAAAGCTGGGGCATTACCTTGGACAAGAATCTGATTTTGGATCTGAATCCAATTGGTCAGCTCGCGGGGCTCGGTCCGCAGGTGGCCCTGGTAACCAGCTACGAAGCGCAGCCAATTGTGAGTGGCATGAAAGGCACGGCAACCGGGTTCCCGCTCTCACGTTCCATCGAGATTAAAAATGGCGACAAGACCTCACTGCAAAAACTGTTTGATTCCTCGAGTACCAGCTTGGCAACGAGCAACTTGAGTTCTCCGGAAGTCGATGCGAACGATCCGAAAAACAAAAAGGGACCGCTAACGATTGCTGCCGCCGGCACCTATAACACTGGCAAGCAGGACTCGCAGGGAAGATTCGTGGTCGTCGGCAGTTCGTCGTGGGCAGCGAACTCCTTCATCAAGTTCAACGGCAACAGCGATCTGGCTTTGAACACGATCGACTGGCTGGCTTCCGATGAAGACCTGATTTCGATTCGCCCCAAACAAGAGGAAGACCGCCGCGTCACCATGACCAGCGCCCAGTTGAGCTGGGTTCGACTGACCAGCCAATTTCTGCTGCCGTTGGTTGTGGTGTTTGCCGGTTTCTCGGTTTGGTGGCGGAGGCGGTAGATGAAACTGCGTGGTCTGATTGTCGCCGCGATCGTCCTGGCAGCGCTCACCGGAGCTCTCTACTGGTCGGACCGTCACAAGCCCGCGGACACGACCGAGGCATCCGCTGACGCGGCGCAGAAAATTCTTGCCGTTAAACAGGCGGACATTTCCAAGTTCGACCTGAAAAAAAATGGCGCGGAACAAGTCGGCGGAGAGCGCAACAGCGCGGGTCAGTGGCGCATTACTGCTCCAACGCCTCTCGCCGCCGATCAGAGCGCAGTGTCCAGCTTGCTCGGCACGTTTTCATCCCTCGACTCGGAACGATTGGTAGATGAAAAAGCCGGCAATCTCGCTCCCTACGGTCTGAACGCGCCGAATCTCGAAGTTGATTTGACCGAAAGGACAAACAAGACTCACAAGCTGTTGCTTGGCGACGACACCCCCGCCGGCAATGGAATTTATGCCAAACTCGACGGCGATCCGCGCGTGTTCACCATCCCCAAGTTTGACCAGACCAGCATCGACAAGAGTGCAAACGATCTGCGAGACAAACGACTGCTGACGGTGGCTCCCGACAAGATCAGCCAGGTTGATCTGGTCGCGAAGAAACAAGACATCGCATTCAGCCGCAACAAGGACGAATGGCAAATTGTCAAACCCAAGCCGCTTCGAGCGGATGGCGCCGAAGTGGACGGGCTCGTCCGCGCTCTTACCGATGCCAAGATGGAGCTCGACGCGTCGGACGATCCAAAGAAGACGGCATCAGCGTTCGCGTCAGGCACCCCAGTCGCCACCGCGAAGGTAACCGCTGAGTCCGGGACGCAGGAGTTGCAGGTCCGAAAGAATAAAGACGACTTCTACGCAAAGTCGAGCGCCGTGGACGGCATATACAAGGTCCAAAACACACTCGGTCAAGCGCTCGACAAGGGACTGGAAGATTTCCGTAACAAGAAGCTGTTTGATGTCGGCTTCGACGATCCCAATAAAATCGAGATTCGCAACGGATCAAAGACCTATTCCCTAACCCGGAGCGGACAAGACTGGTGGTCGGGCAGCGCGAAAAAGATGGATCCCGGCACCGTTCAGGAGCTCGTCGACAAGCTGCGCGATCTCTCAGCCAGCAAGTTCGTCGATTCCGGATTCACCAACGCGGCCGTCGACCTCACCGTTACATCGAGTGAAGGCAAGCGGGTCGAGAAGGTGGCGATCTCGAAAGCCGGCGACGGCTACATTGCAAAACGAGAAGACGATCCCACGCTCTACCAACTCGATTCCAAGTCGGTTGACGATCTCATGAAATTGGCCGACGATCTGAAGCCCGCTGCCGTCCCCGCCAAATAGTGTCACAACCTGCGTGATCGAGGCGCAGGCGAGGCGACGATGCCAGAAAAGTCTAGTCCGCTGAATAACTTAGCTGGTGATCTTCGTTTGTTATCGGCTTGAGGAGCGCTGCATTGATATGATCTGCAGCGTTGTAGCAAATTGGGTCTCGCAAGAACTGGAATCGGAGGCGAGATCCATGTCGACCCAAACTTATCCGCGATTAGGACCCAAACAACCGAGCTTCATTCCCGCAACCAGACTGCAGCAAAGTTTCGTGGCCGCAGCGGAAAAGAAAACCTTGGTATGGCTGGCGCGGCGGACGCCTGGCTGGATCAACTCTGACCACCTCACGTTGCTAGGATTCGCAGCGCAGTGCTTAGCGGGCGTCTGCTACGCCCTGGCGCGCTGGAATCGCTCCATGCTTTTGCTCGGCATTATCTTTCTGGCGCTGAACTGGTTGGGCGACAGTTTGGACGGCACCCTGGCCCGGGTACGAAATTGCGAAAGGCCACGTTACGGCTTCTACGTCGACCACATCGTCGACACATTCGCTGCCTTTTTCCTGATGGGAGGTCTCGCGCTCTCCGGGTACATTCATCCCGTAATCGCAGTTGGGATGCTCATTGCCTTCCTGATGCTCTCGATCGAAGCCTACCTCGCCACCTACACTCTAGGCCAGTTCCAGCTCTCTTACTGGAGGTTTGGCCCGACGGAAATCCGTTTGTTACTTGCCGCTGGAAACCTGGCGCTGCTGCGTTGGCCAACCACGAAAATACTGGGCGCGCAATTTCGTTTGTTGGATGTTGGGGGTGTCATCGGCATCGCCGGAATGGCCCTGATGCTCATCGCCTCCGCCATTCAGCACACCAGAACGCTCTATCGCGAGGAGAAAATCTCGTGAGCGGAAGAACCGCGTTCCTTTTCGTTGGGCGTCCCGGGCTTCAGCGTCCGGCCAAGTTCGCTATGGTCGGCGCAGTCGGGATCGTCGTCCAGATGGCGGCCCTTCAAGGGCTAACCACTCTCGGCTGCGATTATATGTGGGCCACGGGGCTGGCGATAGAGGCGGCGGTGCTGAACAACTTCAGTTGGCATCAGAGGTTCACGTGGAGCGATCGTGGGGACTCGCGTTTGGCAGAGACTGGCATCCGCATGCTTCGTTTTCACCTTAGCAATGGAGCCATCTCGATCCTCGGCAGCTTGCTGCTCATACGGTGGCTTGTAGGTCAGTTCGGCATAAAAGTGCTCGTCGCGAATCTGCTGACCATCGCAGCCTGCTCGGTGGGAAATTTTCTCGCCAGCGATCGATGGGTGTTTCTATCGCCTCTGCACGCGGATGCGAAGGAGTAGTCACGCGGAATCGGCGGGCTGCGCACGGTCCCCCATTAGAAGCAGGGTGCGCTGTGCGAAAGGAACGTAGATGAGCGCGGCTGTTGCAGCCAGCGCCAGCCCCACTCCGATCTGCGGGGCCAGAAGGAACGGTGACAGCGCCCACAGTTCATCAAGAAGAAGAATCGCTGGGAAAAGCCGATGAAACTTATGACTCAATCCGGAAAGGTCGAACACGACCGCCGACGTCAGATACAGCCGAATTGGCAAGCCGACGACAGCGGAGATGACCAGCAACGTCATTGCCCACGCCGGATAACCAAGCGTCCGCTCCAGCAGTTCGTGAACTCGCGTCAACCGGGCCAAAGCCGCGATATAGAAACTCAGATACATGACCTGAATCAGGACGAAAAGCACACGAACGTACCGGCGACGAACGGCAGGAACTTCCTCGGCGCGGGTCAGTACCGAAACCGACGTGGTCCGGTTAGGGGACGGTGGCTCCTCCGGGATTTTGACTTGCGCGGCGGCCATCGCGGACAGGGCCGGGGTCGCATTTTGCTTTTGCACGAATTCAACCGGAACCAGAAATCGGTAGCCGCGACGGGCCAGAGTCTCGATGAACCGCGGATTCGCCGCCGAATCGCTCAAGGCTTCGCGCAGCTTATTGATTACGGTGTTGAGACTGTGATCAAAATCGACAAACGTATCCGCCGGCCAGAGTTCCTGCCGCAACTCCTCCCGCGTAACCACTTCGCTCGGCCGCCGCAACAGAACCAGCAGCACCTGAAAGGGTTGCTCCTGCACACGCAAGCGGAGACCCGACTTGCGCAACTCTCCCGAGCCTGGGTCGGCCTCGTAGGCACCGAAACGGAAGATTCCGTTTGCATGGTCTGGCGACATCGAAACCATCTTAACCCAGGGAGCTTTTCATGCACCGTTATCCACTCCTGACCATTGCTGCGGTTCTACTCGCGACCTGTGCATGCCGAGCGGTTCAACTGAAACCCGAAGCCGATGCCGCCTTCAATCGATATGTGCAGTTGAGCGAGCAGCGAATGCAAAACGATCTGCAGTCTGGGTCTTTCTTGTGGGTGGACGGATTGCCGACCCCTCAACATGAAGACGTCCACGGGCGCCTGAAGCTGGGCGAAGTGGTGACCCAGAAACTAGAAACGCTTGACCGCGGAGCATCCGTGCCAGTTCCCGGCGGTCTGATCCATCACTGGATGGGTGTTGTCTTTATTCCCGGCACCAGCCTGAAGCGGACCCTCGCACTCTTACAGAATTACGACGATCATTCGCGAATCTACGCACCGCGTGTGCTTCGCTCCAAACTGCTTCGGCACGAGGGCGACGACTTCGACGTTTTTCTCCGCCTGCGCGAGACCGAAATCGTCACCGTTGTTCTCGATACGGAATACGATGTGCACTACATTCGCCTGGATTCCACAACGGCTTGCAGTCGGTCCTACAGCACGCGAGTGGCGGAAGTGGAGGATGCAAGGCAGTTGGGTGAGCGCGAAAAGCCGGTCGGGAACGACAGCGGTTTTCTATGGCGAATCAATTCTTACTGGCGCTTCCGGGAGCGGGATGGAGGCGTCTACGTCGAACTAGAAGCGATTTCGCTTACCCGCGACATTCCCGACGGACTCGGCTGGCTGGTTCGACCCTTTATCACTAGCATACCGAGGGAGTCCCTAGTGTTCACACTGAGCAACACGCGAAGAGCATTGGGGAAAAACCTGAATGCAGGCGCGGGCCTCTCGGCCCGTGCATGCCACGATAGGTTTACACGATAGAGCTTCGCGAGAACACAAGAAAAGGCCCGGTGCAGTGCCTTACTGCACGGCCACCGTAACCGTGGCTTGTGTGCGGCCGTACTGGTTGGTTGCGTAGAGGGTGTAGGTTGTGGTTTGGGTCGGGGTGACGGTTGCGGTGTTGCCGCGCACCGCGCCAATTTGTGGCGAGATCACGTAGTAGGATGCGCCGCTGGCTTGCCAGGTGAGCGTCACTTTTGTGCCGGAACTTGCGCTGGTGGGACTCGCGATGAAACTCGCGATGGCCGGAACCGCTCCTTGGGGCACGTTAGCAGCGGTGTAGATGGGATTCATCTGCACCACTTCGAACGCAGAAGCTGGCACTTGCGACAGGTTGTGCAGGTCATTGTTGTCCCAGCGGTTGTCGGGGGCGCCGCTGAGATACATGGCGCTGCCGTTGTCGGCCATGATCATGCCATATGTTTTCAGCGCAGTGAGAATGACCTGAACATTCGTCGAGAACCCTGAGATGTCGTAACTGGCCTTGAGACGCAGCTTCATCCCCATGGGCGGAGCCAGCGGATTGGACGAAGTCGCCGCCCAGTGGGAAGCTGGCGGGACCATCGCAGCCTGACTCTGGGGCAGGGTGAAGCGAATGGCATGCTGAATCTTTCCCGTGCCTACCTCGTCGTAGCGCACCAGGCCGGGGAAGATGGGCAGTCCGGCGGCGTCGGCGGAAGTCCACGTCCACGGGCGTTGTTGGTCATTCTCAAGATCCCACACTGCGGCGGAGCCGGCATTCCAACTTCCGTCATTGTTTGCCGAGGCGTTATAGAGTTCGTACAGAAAACAGCTGCCGTTATCAATCACAAGCACGTGACGGTCGCCGTTGCCGGGATTGGGATAGCCCTCGATCTGCGCATTCGCTGGAATCGGCATCGGACCAGGATCGCTTTCGTCGCCATAAGCCGTGAAGTTAATGTTCACGAGGTTTTGCGATGCGCCGACGACACTGTAGGGAATGCCCATGCTGGATCCGGCGTAGAGGCCTGCGCCGAAATCGGGATGCAGGCCAATACTTGGACCGATGAAATTAATGATTGCGTCTGAGTTCGGATCGACGGCTGCGCCGGAAATATCCTGATTCCAGGCATTGTCGGAAGGAAATGGACGGAAGCCATTCAAGCTGGCTCCCTGGCCGGTGGAAGCGACACTGCAGGGTCCGTTCTGCGTCCCGCCGCCTCCGCCACCACCGGTTCCGCCTCCGGATTGCGACTGTCCAGTTGAGACGCCGCAGCCTACAAGCACTAACGAGAGCAGCGAGGCTAAGAGGAACGCGGCGAGTCTTGACGTTCTTACCCCGAGACGAAGGGTTCCCATCCAACCATTCTCGCTGGAGACCGTCCTTCGGCAAACGGGACATCAGGTCACTGGCTGTCCGGATTTTGGACATGTACAGATGAGCAGCGGGCGAAAGATGTGCCTGGTTAATCATCGAGACCGGACCGCAATTCGGCGCAATCTGAGTTATAATTCACCACCGTATTAATCGAATGGCGGACCGTCTTCCCGCCGAACCACAGAAATGACAGCGATGTCTTCAGAACATCAATCATCAGATCGTGAACTGGTTACGCGGCTTCTGCAGGAATGGGGTGGCGGGAACAAAGCAGCTCTAGACGATCTGATGCCGGTTGTCTACGAGCAGCTTCGCAAACTGGCAGCCCGTTGCCTGCGCGCCGAGCGTCCCGATCACACCTTGCGGGCCACCGCTTTGGTCCACGAGGCGTATTTACGATTGGTTGATGCCGACGTGGCATGGCAGGACCGGGTACACTTCTTCGCGGTTTCTGCGCGTCTGTTGCGCCGCATCCTGGTGGATCACGCCAAGGCGAATCACCGTCAGAAACGCGGGGGCGGCGCCGAAAAGGTTACACTCGATGAAGCCTTGCTAGTGGGGCCCCAATCGAGCGGGGGAATTGTGGAATTGGACGAGGCGCTGCAACGCTTGGCCGCGCACGACCAACGCAAGAGCGAACTCATCGAACTGCTCTGCTTTGGCGGCCTCACATATGATGAAGCTGCGACGGCTCTGAAGATTTCGCCCGCCACGGTGCATCGGGAGTTGAAGTTGGCGAAGGCGTGGCTGCACCGCGCACTAACGCAAAGTCCTTCCTAGGAACGAGTAGTGATGGCTTCCTCTTCCGGCTCCGACCGCTGGCGACAACTCGAAGCTCTGTTTTACGAGGCTCTCGAACTGAAGCCTGAAGCGCGCTTGGAGTTTCTCGACCAGCGCTGCCGCGGAGACGCAGACCTGCGAAAAGAAGTAGAAGCCCTGCTGGATTCCGCCGAGAAGCCCATGGATTTCCTGGAAAAGCCAGTGCGCGAGGCGGCGCATGAGATGATGAGCGACGACCGCCGGGGAAACATTGCTCCTGGCGCTCAGTTGGCACATTACAAAATCATTTCCATGCTCGGAGCTGGGGGCATGGGTGAGGTTTACCTTGCCGAGGACCTGCATCTCCGGCGCAAGGTCGCCTTGAAGATGCTTGCGCCTGAACTCACTCGCGATGTGCGCGGGCTGCGGCGTTTCGAGCTCGAAGCCCGTGCGGTCTCGGCGCTCAATCATCCCAATATACTTACCATTTATGAATTCGGGCAAGCCGATGGAATGCATTTTATTGCGTCCGAGTTCATCGAGGGCGTGACGCTCGGTGAGAGTTTGGTGAAAGGCAGACCTGAGCTGGGGACCGCGATTGATATTTCCATCCAGATTGCCAGCGCTCTGGCGGCAGCGCATGCCTGCGGAATCGTTCATCGCGATATTAAGCCGGACAATGTGATCGTGCGGACCGACGGGATCGTCAAGGTTCTCGATTTTGGAATCGCCAAGCTCACCGAGAGGCGAGTCGGAGAGACCATCCGTCGCCGAGCCACGACCGTAGCAGCCTCGACCAGCGAACCTGGCATGGTCTTGGGCACGGCGAAATATATGTCGCCGGAGCAGGCGCGGGGAATTGAAGTTGATCCACGCAGCGATATTTTCAGCCTGGGAGCAGTGATTTATGAACTGATCACGGGAAGAGCGGCGTTTGAGGGAGACACGGCCAGCGATATCATCGCGGAAATTCTTAAGGTCGAACCGCCGCCGCTGGTCGAGTTTGCTCCGGAGGTGCCGCATGAACTGGAGCGCATCATCGGGAAAGCGATGCGCAAAGACCGCGACAGCCGTTATCAATCGGTAAGAGACTTGCTCATCGACCTACAGGATTTCAAGAAAGAGGCAGAGTTCCAGGCGAAGCTCCAGCAAACTGTGCGCCCTGGCAAACGCTCGAGTGGCCCCCGGAGGAGCTTACCGGAAGTTGAAGCACCCAAGAGAGGGTCGGGCAGTCGCAGAGCAGTCGGTATGGATCAGCCGCTCGACGCGGATCTGACTCCTTCCCGTTGGAAGTTGCTGGTGCCGCTCGCAGTGATTTTGTTGGGCACGTTAATCATCAGTTACCTGGCTGTACGGAAATCGCATACTACCCCCACGGCCGCCCGGCCCCGGAGCCTGGCAATTCTTCCCTTTCGAAATCTCAAGCAGGATCCCGCAACCGATTTTCTCGGATTCTCGCTGGCGGACGCGGTCATCACCAAACTCAGCTACGTCAGCGCGCTGACTCTCCGCCCATCGTCTTCGATAGACAAATATCGCAATCAAATCATCGACCCTAAGAGGGTCGCAGCCGATTTGAATGTTGACACGCTGCTTACGGGTAGCTTCATCAAAGATGGCGATGATCTGAGGATCACCACCCAACTGATCGATGTGAAGCCGGACAAGATTCTCTGGCAGGACACTATCGATCTGAAATACGACAAGCTGCTAACCGTGCAGGACCGAGTTTCGCAACAGATTATCAAGGGATTGGAGTTGCACCTCTCGCCCGCGGAAGCGGCCAACCTCAAACCTGATAATCCTATTAATTCGCAGGCTTACGAACTTTACTTGCGGGGAGTGGACTTCTACTCGCTCAATCAATTTGGCGAGGCCATTAAGATGTTGGAGAAATCGACGGCGCTGGAACCGAACTATGCGCTTACCTGGGCGTATCTCGGCCGGGCCTACACCACGAATGCGTCGCTCCAGTTTGGCGGGCGAGAAGATTACGGTAAGGCGCAGGCGGCTTACGAAAAGGCCATCGCACTGAATCCTTCGCTGGTTGAGGCGCGAATCTATATGGCCAACCTGTTCACGGATACTGGCAAAGTGGAACAGGCCGTGCCTCTATTGCGAGCGGTGCTGCAAACCAGTCCCAATAACGCCGAAGCCCACTGGGAACTTGGCTATGCTTACCGCTTTGGTGGAATGCTGAAGGAATCCGTGGACGAGTGCGAAGCAGCGCGGCAGTACAATCCACAGGTCAAAATCAATAGCGCCGCTCTCAACAGCTACCTGTACCTGGGAGAATATGCCAAGTTCATGCAAAGCCTGCCGGCGGACGATTCGGTGTATATCCTCTTCTACCACGGCTTTGTCGAATACCATCTGAACAACTACGATCAGGCGGCGAAGGATTTTGATCGTGCTTTCGAACGGGACCCGTCCTTGCTTCCGGCGGATGTAGGAAAGGCTCTCAGCTATTCGATCAAGCACGACAACCCGGGCGGATTGGAACTCCTGCGGCAAACCGAAGCCAGGATCGAAGAGCGTGGAGTGACCGATCCGGAGGGTATCTACAAGGTCGCTCAAGCCTACGCCGTGCTGGGCGACAAGGCGTCAGCCTTGCACATGCTGCGCCATAGCATAGGAGGGGGATTCTTTTCTTATCCCTACTTCGTGCGCGACCCTCTGCTGCAAAACCTTCGCAGCGAGCCCGAGTTCCAAAGCCTGATGAACCAGGCTCTCCGTCGCCACGAGCAATTCAAGGCGATGTTCTTTTAGTATCGCATCTCGCATATTCGCGGATAAATTCACGCTGTCATCCTGAGCAGAGCGAAGGATCTATGCATTTTGTTGCGTGCGCCAAACTTTATCCAGCGCGTTGGGGATCCGCCTACACCAACTCCAAATCAATCTTCTTCGTCGCCGCATCCAGCTTCGCCACCCGAAAACTGCGAATCTGTCCCGCACGAACTCCTTCTGGCTTGGACGACCCTCCAGCCGTCCCGCTCTTCCAGCGCGCTTGTAGCAGAGATGTCAGCGATGACAAATCGGCCTTCGATCCGGTCTGCGTCTCTTTTTCTGCAGTGGCTTCCGCCGGGATTCGGCATCTTCCCTGAATGCCCTCGCCCAGTTCCACCCGCGCCTGTTCACCCGAGACCTGCATCACCCGGCCCGAGACCACATCGCCCACCTGGCGCTCTGCGATGTATTCCTCGATGCTGGTGGGAACCAGTTGCTTCATCCCCAGCTTCACTCGCCGCTTTTCGCTGTCGAATTCGATTACCTGCGCTTTCACCACTTGCCCGACTTTCAACACATCCTGCGGGTGATTGATGCGTTTCTCGGCGCTCATGTCGCTGATGTGAATCATGCCTTCAATGCCTTCGGAAAGCTGCACGAAGGCCCCGAACTTTGTGAGGCTGGTGACCGGGCCTTCGATCACCGATCCCACCGCAAACTTCTGTGCCGCGTCGGCCCACGGATCGCCCAGCGCCTGCTTCAGGCCCAGGGAAATTCGGCGCTCGCCCGGGCTCACGCCCAAAATAACGGCTTCCACGGTCTCGCCCGGCTTCACCACATCGCTGGGCGTCCGTACCTTCTTTGCCCAGGACATTTCCGAGATGTGAATCAACCCCTCAATCCCCGGCTCGATCTCCACAAACGCACCAAAATCCATCAAGCGCGTCACCGTGCCACGAGCCCGTTCACCCGGCTTGTATTTTGTTGCCACCGAATCCCACGGATCCGGCTCCAACTGCTTCAGGCCAACAGAAATGCGACGCTTCTCTGGATCAATCTTCAGAACCTTGACGTCGACCTCTTGCCCCACCGAGAGCACATCCGCTGGTTTGCTGACCCGGCTTCGGGAGATGTCGCTGACGTGCAGCAGTGCGTCCACGCCGCCAACATCGATAAAGGCACCGTAATCGGTCAAGCTGCGAACCGTACCGTGGACGATTGCGCCTTCCTTGACCTCCGAATAGCGGCGGTCTTTGACTGCGCGCTCTTCTTCTTCGAAAACGATGCGGCGGTCGACGACCACGTCTTCCTCGATCTCATCGAGCTTGGTAATCCGGCATCTGATCTCTTGGTCGACCAACTTCTCCATCTCGGCCGCGTCGCGCGCTCCGCTGCGCGAAGCCGGCATGAACGCTCGCACTCCCACGTCTACGGTCAGTCCGCCTTTGACTACGCCCGTCACCGTGCCCACGATCGTTGTTTTTTCGGTAAACGCCTTTTGCAAAGATGCCCAATCCTTGGGCCGCTCGATCTTGCCGAGGGAAAGCTCGTAGTAGCCTTCGGGATCACGACCTTTAATCGACACCACGAGCTTGTCGCCGGCCTTGACGGCTTCGCCCGCGCTTTGGAACGCTGCGAGCGGCAAAATCCCTTCGGTTTTGAAACCGATGTCGACCAGAACCGAATCCACGGTGACGGCAATAACCGTGCCTTCGCGGCCTTTTCCGGCTTCCGCAGGCTTGCGCGATTTGCTCAGCTCGAACTGCGAGAGAGCATCTCGAAACGACTGGTCAGTTTCGTTGGTAGCGGGGGATTCCGTACGGCTTGAATTGGAAACGATTGGGTTGGACATGAAAGGTAACAGCCTCGCTCTGCATCAATCCAACTAGGATAACACTGCCTCTGCCGTGTGAGTTCGATACAAGGGATCCAAAGCGTTGGGAATTGGCTGAACTACCGGGCGGGATTAGCAATCACTAAAATCATGCCGGGCCTGAGCGTGGCAAGATTTCCGTTGCCTTGTTTCAAGGCGTCTACCGTGGTGTTGTGGGATTTAGCGATCGAATAGAGGGTCTCACCGGGCTGCACCTTATGATGAACCACGCTCTTGGAGGCTGTCGGCTGTAATTTCTTCTTGGATTTCGACTTCGATGCAACTGTTTCATGGTTCCCGCCAGCGTCCGGCGCTATCGGCAAATGAACATACAGGATGCGCCGTCCATGTAAGCTGTCGCCCTTCAAATGATTCCAGCGACGAACCATGGCGGGAGGCACTCCGAAGTTGTCGGCCACGGTTTCGACGGTATCGCCCTTACGAACCTTGTAGCTGGTGGCCCGGCGCGAATAGCTTGCGACCTCGTCCGTCGGGTGCTTGCCGGGAGCAACCGGGATGATGAGTTCGCTCTCGGCCCGGAGATTCTGATCTCCGTCCAAACCATTCGCCTGAACGATGGCCTGAGGAGTGGTGCGGAAAGCATGGGCAACCGAGGATAAGGTGTCGCCCGGAGCAACTTTATGGTATCGCCACCACACCCGCATGTCAGGCGGAATAGCGGCAATCGCGGTCAGGTAGCGATCCTTCGTGCCGACCGGCAGATGCAGTTCGAACTCGCGATCCTTGGGAGTGGTCAGGCGCAATAAGCTTGGGTTCAGATCCTGCAGTGTGCTCGCGGAAGCATCGACACATTCGGCTACCAGGCGCAGGTCCACGGGGTAATCGATCTTCAGCGAGTCAAAGGGAACCGGCTTCTCCGTGACCACTTTGTCCAGCCCGTACTGTTCCGGGTTTTTGGCCATAATGGTTACGGCGAGGATGATGGGCACGTAGTTCCGCGTCTCCTTCGGCAATACGTTACGCTTGTAGAGCTGCCAGTAATCTGCGTAGCCGGTGCGCTTGACCGCATTCTGTACCGTGCCCGGGCCAGAGTTGTAGGCGGCCATGGCCAAATACCAGTCGCCGAACTCGCTATAAAGATCTTTCAGGTGATGCGCCGCGGCGCGCGTGGACTTCTCGGGATCCTGACGCTCATCCACCCACCAGTCACGCTCTAATCCGTACCCTGAGGCACGGCTGGCCATGAATTGCCACATCCCACGCGCTCCGGCACGGGAAAGGGCCAGCGGATGGAACCCAGATTCGGCCTGGGCCAGATAGATCAGGTCCTGGGGAACGCCTTCTTCCTTCAAAACTCTCTGAATCATTTCCTGATAGCGCCCGCTACGGGCGAGGGCGCGCTCCAGAGTTCCGCGTCCGCGAGTAGAGAAATAATTGATGTAGCCGGCTACGGGGTCAGTCATCATCAAAGGCAGATCGGAATGCGTCGCTTTGACTTCGGCTTCGGCTTTCGCCTTCACGTTGGCATCGACTGGGACTGTAGCCTCATTGGCTTCGTCGATCGGGGCCGGCTCCGATTGCTGCTCGGTAAAACCATCGCCCTGCTGCAGCGCCTGCAACTCCAGGCCGTTCACCCCGTCGAGGACGCGGTCAAATTCTTGCTGCAGCCGCTCGTCGGACCGTATATCCAACGAGCTTCCCAGCAACAAGTTGAAAGCCCGATCAAAATTCTCTTTGGCCGCCTCAAGATGCCCGGCTTTGTAGTTATCCTGTCCGGCTTGATATTCCTGCTCGACTTGCGCAATCAACTCAGCGGCTGGATCCGCTGTCAACTCAGGCCCGGATTGGGCGACGATGACGGGCTTAGCGTCGGTGTCGGGCTGATGAGCGGGCGACGAAGGCGCGCTCAAAATTGGCGCGGTGGCGGTGCCCGGTGGCAAGAGCGTCGCTGGCCGCTGGGCCGTCTGACAGGCAGTGCCGCCCAATACCAGGGCAACCACGGCCGCGATCAGAAGATAGAGTTTCCGAATCCTCATGTTTCTCTATAACTTACCGCGCTCAACCCCCTGGACACACCGAAGCCCAATCAATGCTACTACCCCGTTTTATGATGGGTCAATCCGCAATTGGGTTGGACCAGGTTACTTTAGAGACCGGGCCGAATATTACTTCAGCGACCGCAGCCACTGCAACCATTGAAACCCAGGTCTTTTACATGGCTATCTGCAGAGGGGTTCCTCGTGGGAAGTCGAGCTTCATCACGAACGAAGTGAGGGATCTGGGTTCTTCCCGCCCTCGGCGAAACTCAAATTCTTAGTCGCTTTCACTTCCCGAGACAGGAGTATCGGCTCTTCTGAATCTCCCGCGCCGCGATAGGAATCGAACCCAAACATGAAAGCCATCCAAGTAAAGCAGCCCGGTGGACCCGAAGTTCTGCAACTCGTGGACCTTCCCATCCCGCAGCCGAAAGCGAACGAAGCTGTAGTGAAGATCGCAGCTTCAGGCGTGAACTTTATCGACGTTTACCAGCGCGAGGGCAGATATAAAGTCGCGTTGCCGTTTGTGCTCGGACAGGAAGCTGCGGGCACAGTCACCTCGGTCGGCTCAGACGTGAAATCTCTGAAAACGGGAGATCGCGTGGCCTGGAGCAGCATC
>Ga0210390_10000466_pt1 | contig 44307 bp, 41 predicted proteins | sample IncBWH11OmetaG_FD_161050 | JGI IMG/M metagenome (GOLD analysis project Ga0210390, IMG submission 161050) | Forest soil microbial communities from Barre Woods Harvard Forest LTER site, Petersham, Massachusetts, United States - Inc-BW-H-11-O ... | reverse complement strand
GGGGAACTCACTGTCTAAGATGTCAGGCATCAGCTCGGGCTCCGCGTCAGCCTTCTTCTCCCGCGCCCAGGGCTGGTTGCGAACCGTCCAGTACGACGCGCAGCCGAGCAGCACGGCACAAAGCGTCCAGCCCAGTGCCGTGGTGCCAAGCCCGGCGTACTTCAGCCCCGAGGCGAAGATCACGAACGTGATCACCGGCCTGATGTACCTGTCCGGCGCCCGCGAGGACAGCAGCGAGCCGATGAACACGGCCGGCACGCTGCCGACGATGAGCGCCGCGGTCAGCCCGAACTGCACGTGCCCGAACGCCAGCGCGCCAAGCGCCGCCGCCGCGGTCAGCGGCACGGCCTGCGTCAGGTCGGTCCCGACAAGCTGCTTGGCGCCGATCAGGGGGTAGGTGAACAGCAGCAGCACGATCATCAGCGAGCCCGACCCGACAGAGGTCATGCCCACGATCAGGCCGCCGACCGCGCCGATGAGCACGGTCAGCGCCGGTCGGACCCGAAGGTCCGAGACGCCCGCGGTGCGCTGCTGGCCCGACCGGCGGTCCATGACGGACCGCAGCACCATCGCGGCCGTCCCCGCGAGCAGGGCGGCGCCAAGCGCGTATTCCACGTTCTGCTGCTGAGCGGAAGTCCCGCCGAGCACGTGCAACAGGTACGCGCCCAGGAACGCCATCGGGACCGAGCCCACGCACATCCAGCCGACCAGCCGCATATTGACAGTGCCCTTGTGCAGGTGCACCACGGAGCCGACCGGCCGCATCACGACGGCGGCCACCAAGTCGCTGGAGATCGCCGCGGCGGGCTTGACGTTGAACAGCAGGATCAGCATCGGCGTCATCAGCGCGCCGCCGCCCGCCCCGGTGACGCCGACGAGCAACCCCACCACCGCGCTGCCAAGGATGACGTACGGGTTCATCAGCCGCAACTCCGTTCCCTCGACGTACCCCTCGACCGCGTTTCCTAGTAACCAGACCATAAACATATCTCTTGTTTCCGGATTGTAAATATGTAACTTGCCAAGCCCCCGGCTCCGGCCCCGCCCGCCACCCGGCCCAAGCCCGCGCCCCCGCGTCGTCCGCCCGAACTCTCATCACCCAATCGCCGCCCCCGCCCCACCCGGCCCGGGGGTTCCTCAACCTCAGCTTGAGACATTCCGGGCACGGCAATCAGCGTGGAAGATAATCCGTTCTGGAACACGGAGGATCTTCCACGCTGTCTGACCAGCGGAGCCGCGGGGGACAGGTGGGTGGTTACGCGGGGACCAGGACCGAGTCGGCCGGTTCCGGCAGGTCCGCGGCGGACTGCAGGGCCTCGGCGGCGCTCTCCGCGAACTCCAGGTACCTGCGGACCTCGAGCGCGCGGCGGCGGCGGCTCCACCCGAGCAGGCCGCCCATGATCGCGCCCACCTCCGCGGCCGCGGGCACGCCGGCGTCCGGCGACTCGATCAGCAGCCGGACCCTGCGCGCCAGCACGTCTTCCACGTGCAGCGCGCCCTCGTGGGTAACCGCGTACGCGACTTCGGCGCGCAGGTACGGGTAACCATCGAGGAGCGGGCGGGCGAGCGACCGGTCGCGACCCACCGGCTCCAGCACTTCGGGCACGAGCGCGCCGTACCGGGTGAGCAGGTGCTCAACCGCCGTGAGCGGCACGTCGTAGTCCTCGGCGAGCCGCTGCGCCGCGGCGCGCACCGCGGGCAGGCCGTCCGCTCCGAGCAGCGGCAGCTGGGCGGTGACGGACTCGGCCACCGGGCGCGGGAAATCCGCCAGCGCGGCATCGACCACGTCCCGCGCCATCAGCCGGTAGGTGGTGAACTTCCCGCCGGCGACGGTCGCCAGCCCGGGCACCGGCACGTCGACCACGTGCTCCCTGGACAGCTTGGTCGTCGGGGTGTCCGCGGCGGCCGCGACGAGCGGCCGCAGCCCCGCGTACACGCCGATCACGTCCGCGCGGGTGAGCGGCTTGGCCAGCACCCGGTTGGCGGCGAGCAGGATGTAGTCCACGTCCTCGCCCGTGGCCGTGGGCTCGGCCCGGTCGCCGGACCAGTCGGTGTCGGTGGTGCCCACGATCCACCGCTCGCCCCACGGGATGAAGAAGAGCACGCTCTTCTCCGTGCGCGCGATCATGCCCGTCGCGGCGTCGATCGCCGCCCGCGGCATGACGAGGTGCACGCCCTTGGACATCCGCACCTCATAGCGTGCCTGCACCCCGCCGAGCGAGGCGACGAGGTCGGTCCATACGCCCGTGCACACGATGACGCGGGACGCCATGATATCGAACGACCGGTCGGTCTCCTCGTCGCGGACCCGCGCCCCGATCACTCGCCCGCCGGTTTTTTCGGGGGGTGTGGGGGGTCGTCCCCCCCGGGGAGCTGAGCCGGTTGTTTCGGGGGGTGCGGGGGGTCGTCCCCCCCGGGGAGCTGAGCCGGTTGTATCGAGGGGTGCGGGAGGTCGTCCCGCCGTAGGAGCAGTGTCATCGTCCGACCGCAGCAGCGACGTGGCCGTCGCCCGGGTGAGCACGATCGCACCGTGTGCCGCGGCGGTCCTGGCGACGGTGAGCGTGTATCGTGCGTCGTCGACCTGCGCGTCGTAGTAGACCATCGCGCCGGCTAGCCGTTCTGGCCGCAGCGCGGGCGCGCGGCGCAGCGCGCCGCGCGCGCTGAGGTGCCGGTGGTACGGCACGGGGCGCTTGGTGCCTTCCATGGCGTCGTAGATCACCAGCCCGGCGCCCACGTAGGGCCGCTCGACCACCTTCCGGTACAGCGGGTAGAGGAAGGGCACCGGCTTGACCAGGTGCGGCGCGAGGCGCGTGACGAGCAGGTCACGTTCCCGAAGCGCCTCCCTGACCAGCTTGAAGTCGCGTTGCTCGAGGTAGCGCAAGCCCCCGTGGATCAGCTTGCTCGACCTGCTCGAAGTGCCCGCCGCCAGGTCACGGCCCTCGATAAGACCGACCCGGAGCCCGCGCGACACCGCGTCGAGCGCGGCGCCCGCGCCAGTGATGCCGCCGCCGATGACTAGCACATCGAGCGGCCCCGCGGTCAGCTTGCGCAACGCGGTGTTCCTGTCGCGCGCGTCGAGAACGCCTGGCATGGGCGCTCACTCCTCCCCGAGCCCCCGGATACGGGTCTCCGAGATCCATGGTAAGGACGCCCGTGACCAGACCGCGTTACCGACTCACCGCTCTCGAGCTAGTCACGAGCTGCTCCCGCGGTATCTCCCGACGGCCGTCGCCAGGTCGATGCCCGCCGGGTCGTCCGCCCGCCACGCGATGTGCTGGTCGGGCCTGACCAGCAGGAACTCGTCGCGCCACGGGTAATCCCGCGGCGACGACGTCAGGGTGAGCGGGATGCGCAACGCCCGAGCCCGTTCGGAAAAATCTGCAACAGAACCGTCACCCGCGCCCGCCGGTGCTACGAGCGTGAACCCGGTGCCGAGCTTGTCGAACAGCGAGCTTCCGTCCGGCAGCCACCAGTGCGGCAGCCGCGCCCCCGGCTCCGCGGACGGGGTGTACCGGCCCACGTCGGCGACCGCGGGGCCACCGCCGGAGCCGCGGTCGCCTTGGATCACCGGCGAGCCGGCGTAGGTGTAGCCGAGCACCAGCCCGAGGTTGAAGAACTCGGGGGACTTCGCGTGCTGGATCGCTGCCGCGTTCGCGGTCAGGCCGGTCAGGTCGGCCGGCATCGCGGCCATGTTCGCCGCCGCGCTCGCCACGGTCTGTTCGACCACGCCGCGGCGTTCTTGCTCGTAGCTCTGCAGCAAGGAAGGCGGCGCCCAGCCGCGCAGCACGAACGCGAGCTTCCACGCGATGTTGACCGCGTCCCCGACGCTGGTGTTGTACCCGTGGCCGCCGAACGGCGGGTTCACGTGCGCGCTCTCGCCCGCCAGGAATATCCGCTTTGTGGCGAACCTGTCCGCGACGAGCATCCGCGCGGTCCACGGGTCGCAAGCCAGCAGCTCGTGCGCGACCGGCGCGCCGAACAGCCCGGCGATCAGCTCCGTCGCGTGTGCCGCGCCGTACTCGGCCGACACCCGCGGCATGATCGCCCACCACGTGCCGTCCATGTCGAGCCGGCCGGTCAGGCCCTGGGTGGCGGCGGTGAGCGTCCAGTACTGCACGGCCGGGCCGAGCGGGGTGTCGAATCCTGGAGCGCGGAACACCACGTTGAAGTTCGGCCGCGAGTCAGATCGTCCCGCGTACCGCGCCCCGATCTGCTCGCGCGTCACGCCGCCGTACCCGTCGCAGCCGACCACGTATTCGGCCCGGACCTGGTAGGCAACGCCCGCCGGGTCGCGCACGGTCACCGTCACGCCGGTCTCGTCTTCGGCGACTTCGGTCACCAGATGGCCGAGCCGTAGCTCGACACCGGGCCGCCGGGCCAGGTGCGCTCTGAGCACCTCTTCGACGACCGGCTGCGGCACCTGCTGCCCTGGCTCGGCGAACCGGTCATCGCGCTCGACCGTCAGCCCGAACGCGCCGTCGAAGTCGGTGATCCGCCCGCCGGTCAGCGATTCGCAGAAGGTGACCCGCTGCGACCAGGCGACCTTGAGCGGCGCCGCGTCGCGCACGGTGTCCGCGAGTCCCCAGCGGCGCAGGTGCTCCATCGTCCGCACGGTCGACGTCTTGGCGCGCGGCCGCCGGTGCGACACGTCGGCGCGCGGCTCGATCACGAGGCACCCGACCCCGTGCAGGCTCAACTCGGCGGCCGCCGCCAGCCCGGCCGGCCCGCCCCCAACCACCAGCACACCAACCATCTCGATTCCCACACCACACATCCTCCGGCACTTATGCCGGGCGCCGATAGGTGGCTAGCTGAGCCAGCTTGGGCCGCCGCGCGTGCTCCGGGATGTGGATCCAGCCTGGGTAGCGCTTGCCGCCGACTTGGACGCGCACCATCGGATGGAATGCCTGACCGTCGATGCCGTCGTAGCCGTGCCGGACAACCGAGCTGTAGATATCCTCCGAGATGACGAGGATCAACGGATTGGTTAGCTCCCTGAGCGTCTTTTTCACCGGGGTCGCGTCGAGCAAGCGGAACGCGACATCCAGCGCCTCGCCGAAGCACCCGTGTGCGTCATAGTGGACTTCTCCCGCGTGCACGACGACACGGACCCGCAGCTGACGTTGCGGCAGGCTGTGGCGCGGAAGACTGGCGTTGTATTCGGTGAGCAACTCGCTGAGGATAGGGATCGCCCTGTTCAGCAGGATTACTTTGGGCACCTGGTCCACTGGACGAATTAGCGCCAGGAAGCCATCCCCCCGGTCAATGAACCGGTCATGGTGGCGCTTGTCGATGCCCGTCTTGCGCAGCGCCTCTTCGAACAGTTCGTAGGCCTTGTACCGGAGTTCGCCCTTAATGGGGTTGGGACGGCTGGTGGAACGCTCTATGTCCAGCGCGACAATGGAACGATATTGCGGCATGTTCGCCGCCGGGATCGGGATTCGGCCCATCAGCTGTCTCCTGGCGAGCGGAGCCAGGAGGCGACAACTGTCGGGAGCAGCAGCTTGGCGAGCGGGCGCGGCTGAGCATAGCGAGGCATTGTTCCTCCCTGTGGGGAGTTACCGGGCGCGGCGGCCGTCTACCGGGATAAGGGCCAACGGCGACTAGATGCTCATGGAACGACCGGCGGATCACGCCGGATGCTCCATGGCTGGTGAGATGGATGCCACTGCACAGGCGGACCCTGTGCGCCTCTCGACGGCGCGCTGGGTTGACTGATGGTGGTCATCGCTTCTCTCTGCGCTGAACGGCGGGCTTGCGACAACTGCCACCAACGTCGTTGTCGGTGTCTGTCGTAGATGTGATCACTATGCCTGACAACTGACATACGCGTCATACCCGAATCAGACAACTGTCACGCGTGCGTATCTGACTTTTGTCGGCTACGCTGCCGGTAATGATCTTGGTGGTCACTAGTACCCAGTAGAGAAGGGCAGATGGCCCAACCAATAGATCCTGCCGCTCTCGGTGTCGCGTCCACTCTGAAGAGCCTCCGGACGCGAACCGGCCTTCGGGAGGAGCGGCTCCATAACACCGAGCTAACACTGGACACGCTCATGGGGCTGAGCAGCGTGCGCGCACTCGTCCTCGCCGGAGAATCGCCTGAGCGAGCCATCGTGCGCGCCGTCCGCACGGCCGCGGGCACGCTGGACCCGACGCTGAGCATCGTGGCCGACGCGTGCCTGGGGCTGGAGCTTTCGGCGGGGCTAGTGCCGGGTACCGATCTTTACGCCCAGGATCTTGGCCAGCGCAGGACGGCTCTGCTTAGGAACTGGGACCGGCTGCACGAGTTGCGATCCGCACCGCCTGGCCAGGCGCCCTCGCCCCGCGCGCTACGTCTGGAGGTGGAATCCGAGGCGCTCACCGCGCTGGCGGAAGCCCTGACCAGGGGCACCTATTTCGAGCCCGGCGAGACACGGCCTCGTGAATCCGCGTCGGGCGTCGCCGGGTTCAGTCCTGAAGAGCTTCACCTTTTCGGCGCGGAGCTCACCAAGACCCTGCGCACCCGGCGTAAGACAGTCGAGCAGGCGGCCGACAGGCTCAGCGTTCCGCTATCAGAAGTAGAAGGGTGGGCGGCTGGCCGGGACCTGCCTTCCGAGCCGCAAGCCCGTTCACTGGATGAGTACCTCACGGCCCGGGGTGCCATCTTGAACCGCCTTTCCGAGCTGCGCTCCAGGCCGGAGCGCTCCGGTGCCCGGATTGTCCAGGTACCGTCGGCGAACCCTTCGGCGCCCACGCTGCTGCATACGTTCCAGAACGTCGCGCGCGCGCTGCGCGACTGCCTCGCCAGGGACGCCGATGGCAAGGCCACAGGGTGGCCACGCGACCTGCGGGTCCTGCCTGCAACGGCGACCGCGGCGTCGACCGCCTTTGGCTTGAGGACAATGCTGCTGCTTGAGGACGGCCTGGCCGCCGACTTGATCCCTGTCGCGGAGAACCTCAGGGAAATGGCTGGCCCAGCAGGCGGATACGCGAGCCACGAGCAATCACAGCCCAGGCCGGAGGCGACGGCGGCAGTGCTGCACGCGCTGCGCTTGTTTTCCGCCACGGACCGCTTCGACGCCCACATCGCTCAGATGGAGAGAGACCTTGGTGAATTCGAGAAAGTCAGGCCGTTCATCCTCACGACGATGCTGGAAGCGAGCCTGCTGCTCAAGCCCGCGCCAAAGCACGTAGAGATCCTCGTCGAGAGCCTGCTCGCCGCGCGCCGACCTTACGGAGATCTCCTGCTATGGCCGGAAAAGGCCGAGCCATTGCTCATCGATCCCAACCCGTCGGTGGCGCACACCGCGCGGGCGGTACGAGTACTCGCCAGCGCGCAGGCGATACAGCCGTCCGACCAGGTGTGGGAGGCCCAGGAGCAGGCGGTGGCGTGGCTCGCCGAGCAGCGCGACCTGCACAACGCGTACGAGGTCATCGAGCGGACGGTCAGCGGCAAGCCCGAACTGGTCCATGTCCGGCATTTCACGGCCGCGTGGGTTGTGAAAGCCCTGGTATCGGCGGGCGTGCCGACGGCGCACCCAGCGGTGAGCCAAGCGGTGACCGGGATCTGGGACTTCTACGGTGGCGACAACGCCGCATTGTGGGCATGGGATAACGGCGACCTGCCGATATGGATGACTTTCGACGCGATTGAGGCATTGCGACTCGCTAACCTGGCGGTTCCGGCCCGGCCCGGCTGGTCCCCGTCGCTCTGAATATCGGCAAAAAGGTGCACCGACACGTAATCGTGACTAGTCAAGTGACCCCCTTTCCACCTGAGCCCAAGTGGCCTAGCGCTAAAGTCTCCCCGTGATCCCGTCGGTGGACTGGTGGCTGAGCAGTCACTGCAACCTCGCATGCGACTTCTGTTACGGGCCAGTACCGGCTAAGGACCCGGTCGAGCGTCGGCCTGAGATCCTCCGGGCGCTCGCGGCCTCCTCCGCACGCGTGGTTACTCTCTGCGGCGGGGAGCCCCTGCTTGTTCGCAAGGTCGACGAGTATGCGGCCGCACTGGCGCAGCGCGGCAAGTTCACGGTGCTCAATACCAACGGTGAACTCTTGCGCAGGCGTCTTGACCAAGGGTTCCGGCTGGCTGGCTTCGCCATGGTCGGCATTTCTATCGAGGGCTCGACGCCAGAGGTGCACCGCGCGATGCGCGGGCAGAAGGCCGATCTCGATGAGGTGCTGGAAGCGGCGCGACTCGTGACCAAGGAACCGGGTGTCAGCCTGAAGCTGGCGACCGTGGTGAGCCGCGTGAACCGGGAGAACCTGCCGTCGCTCGCCAGGACCGTCCGTGATCTTGATCCGGAAATCTGGCGCCTCTATCAGTACAGCCGCCGAGGTGACCAGAACTCCGGCCAGCAGCGGCACTGGCTGGCGGACGACGAGTTCGAGTGCCTGGTCAAGGCCGCCACCGATCTGGCGGCACCGGTGCCGACGGCGCCCTCCACCGAGGTCGAGACCGAAGGTTGCCTCATCGTTGACCCAGCCGGCAATGTTCTCCAGCCGGTCGGCGACAGATACCTTCGCTGCGGAAACTGCCTGGAAGAGCCGCTAGACCGCATCTGGGCGCGGATTCCTGTGCAGTCAGCGATTATCAACAATAAGCGCTGGCTCTCTGTCCTTGACGTTTGACTCACCGCCCCGAGGGCGAAGCGGAATATGCCAATCACCTTGGTCCTCATCGGCCACGTTGGCTTTGCGACGGACCGGACAGCCAACGGGACCATTACCTACGCTGGCGGATCCGGCTTCGCCACGGCTTTCGCCGCGGCCGCGCTGCTTGACGGCGTCGGACTGGTAGCGCAGGTAGGCGCAGACTTCGACCTTGGCATTTTCCGGCAACTCCGTATCGACATCGCGGGGGTAGCAGTCCTGCCGGGTGCCTCCGCTACCTTCGTTATCGATCAGGCCCGCGATGGCCGGCTGTCGTTCAGCTCCGACCTGGGAGTCGCGACCGACCCGCGTTTCGACACGTTCCCGTCGTCTTATCTGTGGGCGAGATACGTGCATCTGGGGTCCGCGCCGCCGCGACAGCAGCTGGAATGGCTGAAACTCCTTCGCGACAAGGGATGTCGCGCCCAGCTCTCTGTCGACATGTTCGAGCCTTTCGTCGCGGCCGAGCCGGCGGCCTGCCGGGAGGTCTGCGATCGCGCGGACCTCGTCTTCTTGAACGAAGCTGAATACCGGGGCCTTTACCACGACCGGGGGCGGCCGTCGGCGCCGACTGTCCTCAAGCACGGCCCCGCGGGCGCGGAGTTCCTCACGGCCGAAGGCCGGCACGGTGTACCGGCACCTGCTGCCGAGGAGGTGGACAGTGTCGGGGCCGGTGAGATCCTGGCGGGTGCGTTTCTCGCCCTGCGAGCACGTGGGCTGGCCGCGGACCGGGCGCTGAGCTACGCGGTAGCCGCGGCCACCCGTTCGGTCACCGAGTTTGGCGTGACCGGCCCGGGCGTCACCCGCGAGCTGCAGCGGGTCAGGGAAGAGCTGGCCGCCGAGGAACGATTGTGACGCCCGCACGCGCTATCGCCCGGCTTGCAGCTCGATGAGGTTGATGCGCTGGCCGCGGCCCTCGTCGCGCAGCAGCACGGCGGCGGTCGCGGCGCCGATCGCGGTCAGCACGGCGGCGGCGGCGAAGCCCGCGTGGAAGCCCGCGGTGAGCGCGGCCGGCGCGCCTTCACCCGCGGCGGCGAAACGCGTCGTCGTGCCGGCGACGATCGCCGATATCACAGCGAGGCCGAGCGCCCCGCCGAGCTGTCGGCTCACGTTCAGCAGCGCGGCCGCGACGCCGTGCCGGTCCGTCGCGACGCCGGACATGGCCGCGATCGACGTCGGAACGATCACCAGCCCGCCGCCCAGGCCCACGATGACCGTGGGGACGACGATGTCAGCGAGCAGGTGGCCGTTCGCCGGCACGCGGGCGAGCAGCACGAGCCCCGCCACGCCGACGAGCGATCCCGCGACCGACACGGCCCGGATCCCCGCCAGCGACACGAGCGCGGGCGCGCAACCCGCCGCGACCAGGATCGACAGCCCGAAAGGCACGTAAGCGAGCCCGGTGCGCAGCGCGGAGAAGCCCAGCACCTCCTGCATGTACAGCGTGGTGGCGTAGAACACCGCGAACATCGCGCTCGCCAGCAGCGCGGACACCACGTTGGCACCGGTCACGGAGCGGTTGCGCAACAGCGACAGGGGCAGCAGCGGCGACGCCGCCACGAACCGCTCGTGCACGACGAAGTACCCGATGAGCGCCGCCGCCCCGGACAGCAGCGCGACCGTTTCACCGGACCCCCACGACGCGCCGCTCGTGCGCGCGACCGCGTACGCGAGCAGGCTCGCCCCGGCCGTCACGCTGATCGCGCCGCCGAGGTCGAAGCCGCGCCAGCCGCGGCGAGCGGCGGCGCCGTCCCGCGGCAGCACGCGCAGCGCCGCCAGCACCACCACCGCCCCGACCGGGACGTTGACCAGAAAGATCCAGCGCCAGCCCGCGGCTGATACAAGCACGCCGCCGAGGATGAGCCCGAGCGTCCCGGCCGCCGCGGACACGCCGCCCCAGACGGCGAACGCCCGGTTCCGCGCCGGGCCGGCCGGGAACACCGCGGCGAGCATCGCGAACGTCATCGGCACCACGAACGCGGCGGCGAGCCCCTCGGCTGCCCGCGTAACAATCATGACAGCGGCCGACGGCGCGAGCGCGGAACCCAGCGAGGCCGCCGCGAACAGCCCCGTTCCCGCCAGCAGCACCCGGCGCCGCCCGAGCAGGTCCCCGGTCCGACCGCCAAGCAGCAGGAACCCGCCGAACGGCACCATGTACGCGTCCACCATCCACGCCAGCCCGCCTTCGGAGAAGTGCAGCGAGTTCCTGATCGCGGGCATCGCCACGTTGACCACGGTCACGTCGATCGTGTCGAGCAGCGCAGCGAGGCACAGCACGACCAGCGCGAGCACGTGCCCGCGAGTCCAGGTGAACGCGGCGGAGCCCGGGGAGACACCTACTGATTGATTAGTAAGTTCGTCCATGCCCGCGAGCCTAACCCACTTACTAATCAATCAGCAAGTACACTGGGCAGCATGCCCCAGCCCGACACCAAGCAGCGCATCCTCACCATCGCGGGCGAACTGTTCGCACGGCAGGGCTACACCGGTACCACGATCGCCGACATCGCGCGCGAGCTCGGCACCACGACGGCCGCGCTGTACTACCATTTCCCGTCGAAGGCGGCGATCCTCGGCGGCCTGCTCGCCGGGCCGCTGACGGCCTACACCCGCCTGCTCGACAGCCTGGCCTCCGGCGAGACCGTGCCGGAGGACCTGATCGGCGCGATCATCGACATCACCGCCGACTCGCGCGACCTCGCCAACATCTTCGACCGCGACCCGACGGCGCTCGCGATGATCGACGAGCAGCTGCCGCGCAGCTCGGCCGAGATGACCGAGCAGACGATCGCCGCGCTGGCCGGTCCGCACCCGGATCGCGCCGCGCTCATCCGCGCCAACGCCGCGCTCGCCGTGGCCAAGTCCGGCACGCTCGCCGCGCTGCAACTCGGCGGCGGCACCCTGCAAGCGCCCGATCGCGCCGAGGTGCTGGCCCTGGCTATGCGAACCTTGAAAGACTTATCCGAACGAACCGTGCTTACTGGTCAAAGGAGACCGCATTTGGCCGATTTCGTCGGGGCCGTCGATCAGGGCACCACCAGCACCAGGTTCATGGTGTTCGATCACGATGGCAACGAGGTCGCCAGGCATCAGCTCGAGCACGAGCAGATCCTGCCCAGGGCGGGCTGGGTCGAGCACGACCCGGTGGAGATCTGGGAGCGGACCAGGACCGTCATCACCGCCACGCTCAACGCCAGTCGGCTGTCGGCCCGCGACCTGGCCGCGGTGGGCATCGCCAACCAGCGGGAGACCACCGTGGTGTGGAACCGCCGCACCGGCATCCCGTACGCGAACGCGATCGTCTGGCAGGACACCCGTACCGACCGCATCGCCGCGGCGCAGGAAAAGAACGGTCACGGCGACGTGATCAGGCACAAGGCGGGCCTGCCGCCGGCCACCTATTTCTCGGGCGGCAAGCTGCAGTGGTTGCTTGAGGACGACCCGCGGCTGCGGGCCGACGCGGAACGCGGCGACGCCCTGTTCGGCACGATCGACAGCTGGCTGCTGTGGCACCTGACCGGCGGCCCGTCCGGGGGCGCGCACGTCACCGACGTGACGAACGCCAGCCGCACGATGCTGATGGACCTGCGCACGCTGGACTGGGACGACGAGCTGTGCGGGTTCTTCGGCGTGCCGCGCGCGATGCTGCCCAGGATCGCGCCATCCGTCCACAAATACAGCGTCACCGCCACGCCAGGACCGTTCGGCGGCGAGGTGCTTATCGGCGGCGTGCTCGGCGACCAGCAAGCGGCGACGATGGGCCAGGTGTGCTTCGCGCCCGGTGAGGCGAAGAACACCTACGGCACCGGCAACTTCCTCGTGCTGAACACCGGTGCCGACCTCTACGTGTCCACGTCCGGCCTGCTCACCACGATCGCCTACCAGCTCGCCGGGCGACCGGCCGTGTTCGCGCTCGAGGGGTCGGTCGCGGTCACCGGCGCGGCCGTGCAGTGGCTGCGCGACCAGCTCGGCATCATCAGCGGCGCGGCGGACAGCGAGAACCTGGCCCGGCAGGTCGAGGACACCGCGGGCCTGTACTTCGTCCCGGCCTTCTCCGGCCTGTTCGCGCCGTACTGGCGGGCCGACGCGCGGGGCGCGATCGTGGGCCTGTCGCGGTTCCACACCAACGCGCACCTGGCCCGCGCCACGCTCGAGGCGATCTGCTATCAGACCAGGGACGTGGTGGAGGCGATGGCCACGGACTCCGGGGTCAGCCTCGACGTGCTCAAGGTGGACGGCGGCGTCACGGCCAACGACCTGTGCATGCAGCTGCAGGCCGACATCCTCGGCGTGCCGGTGAGCCGCCCGGTGGTCGCGGAGACCACCGCCCTGGGGGCGGCATACGCCGCCGGCCTGACGGCCGGGTTCTGGCGGGACGAAACCGAACTGCGCGCCAACTGGCGCGAATCGCGGCGCTGGGAACCCACCTGGACACCAGACCGCCGCGAGGCCGGCTACGCCGGCTGGAAGAAAGCGATCGACCGCACCCTCGACTGGGTAGATCTGAGTTAACCTCTGCCAAGCGCAACAGGGTTACGAAGGGCGGCCCTCAATGATGGAGGTTCGTACGTCGGTCGAGGCCGAGCCGGTCAGCAAGGCGACCGCCGTGCTCGGCGAGGGACCCTACTGGGTCCCAGAGGATTCCGCGCTGCTCTGGGTGGACATCCCGAACGGGCAGCTGTTCCGTACGGAATTCCCGTCGGGGGCGACCCAAAGCATGTCGCTCGGCGCGGTATCGGCCGCGTTCCCCGCGCTTGGCGGCGGAATCCTGACCGCGGGCGACAACCGGCTCATGCTGCACACGCCGCCGGCTGCCGCCGGTGACACGTGGGTGTCGCTAACGATCGCCGAGGTGCCCGCCAGGGAAGGCATCCGGTTCAACGACGCCTCGGTTGACCCGGCCGGGCGGATCTGGGTCGGTTCGATGCACATCGCGGAGTCCGAACCGCTCGGCACGCTTTACCGGCTGGACCCGGGCCGGGTACTCACCCCGGTCCTGAAGGGCGTGACGGTTTCCAACGGGATCGGCTGGAGCCCGGACGGGTCACGCATGTACTACGCTGACTCGCCGCTGCGCCAGATCGACGTCTTCGACTATGACCCGGCGACGGGAGAGGCGTTCCAGCGACGCACCTTCGCCGACCTTTCCCGCGTCGAAGGCATACCCGACGGGCTGACCGTCGACCTCGACGGCTGCATCTGGGTGGCCCTGTGGGGCGGCGGCGCGCTGCGCCGGTTCACCCCCGACGGCGAGCAGGACGCGGTCATCCCGCTCCCCGTGTCACGCCCGACGAGCTGCGCGTTCGGCGGCCCGGACCTGACCGACCTGTTCGTGACCACCGCCAGCATCGACCTCACCGACGACCAGCTAGCCGCCGAGCCGCTAGCCGGCCGCCTGCTCCGCCTCCACCCCGGCCCCAGCGGCCTCCCCTCCACCTCAGCCTGGGCCTCCATCCCCTCCTAGCCCCGCCCCGGCCCCTGCTGCGCACCGCCCCCTGCCGCGCTCCGCCTCCTGCCGCGCTCCGCCTCCTGCCGCGCTCCGCCCCCTGCCCCGCTCCGCCCCCTGCCGCGCCCCCCGCCGCGCAAGATGAATGTCCCTTTCAGCTGCATATAGCAAGATGCGCGGGACATTCATCCGGCTGAAGCGAGCGGTCCGGGGGTGGGTGGCCCGGCCAGGCCGTCACTTCCTCCCCAGACGACCCGTACGCACCGGGCGGCAGTGACCCCGGCTCGTCAGAAAGCCCGCAGAGAAGACGGAAGTGGCCAATGTGACTACATCCAGTTCCTGCGCGGCGAAGTGTCCGTGGACTGAACGACTGCCGCCGTGTTCCCAACGCTTGACTTCCTCCGCGAGCACGCCCCCGCTACGGATTGAAGCCCGCCCACGGGTCGTAGTCGATCTCTAGCGGTTCCTGGGGCGGTCGCTCGCCCTCTGGCACGTGCTCCAGGTTGAGCCGGATCCGGTACCACGAGGAGCTGCGGCCGCGCATCGAGTCGACGAGCACGTCCTTGGGTTCCAGGTGCGGCCACACCCCGGCGTGCCGGGCCTTCCAGCGCTCAAGGCCCTCCATCGCCTCGGCCTTGCTCGCGGCCCGCGCGATCTCGATCAGCGGCTTGGTGGACTGGCGCCGCCCCGTGGGGTTAGGTTCGCGGCCGCCATTGCCACCGGTGGGCGCGCGGCGCTTGGACGGCTGTACCCGGGGCGCCTCGCCGGCCTGTTTCTCGTAGTGCGGCGGCCACGGCGCGTCCGGCACGCCCGCCGCCTCGTCGCGGGCGGCCAGTTCCAGCAGTCCCTCGAGCGATCCCACGGCGTCATTCATGCCTTCCCACGGGTCGCCGATTTCGGCGAACCGGGCCGGCACGGTGTCGATGGTGAAGGCAGCGGGGTCGCAGTCCGGGACTTCGTCCCAGCTCAGCGGGGTGGAGACCCGTGCGTCCCGCAGCGGTCGGACGGAGTAGGCGGACGCCACGGTGCGGTCTTTCGCGTTCTGGTTGTAGTCGACGAAGACGCCGTGCCGCTCCTCCTTCCACCACTTCGACGTGGCCAGGTCCGGCGCCCGCCGCTCAATCTCGCGGGCCACCGACACCGCGGCCCGGCGCACGTCGCCGAACGGCCAGCGCCGCTCGATCCGCGCGTAGATGTGCATGCCGCGCGAGCCCGAGGTCTTCGGCCAGCCGGTCAATCCAAAGTCCGACAAGACAGACCGGGCCACCAGCGCCACCTCGCGGATCTGCGGCCACTCGATGCCCGGCACCGGGTCGAGGTCGACGCGCAGTTCGTCCGGATGATCCAGGTCAACCGCGAGCACCGGGTGCGGGTTGAGATCGATGCAGCCGAGGTTGACCACCCAGACCAGGCCGGCCGGTTCCCGGAGCACGACCTCGTCCGCCGTCCTGCCGGACGGGAAGCGCAGCTCGACGGTCTCGATCCAGTCGGGGCGCTTTTCCGGCGCGCGCTTCTGGAAGAACGGCTCGGACTCCGCGCCGTTGACGAACCGCTTCAGCGCCATTGGCCGCCCGGTCACGCCGCGCAGCGCGCCGTCGGCGACTGCCAGGTAGTACTTGATCATGTCCAGCTTGGTGTGCCCGGTGCTCGGGAAGAACACCTTCTGCGGGTTGGACACCGGCACCTGGCGGCCGGCCACCTCGACCACAGTCTTGGGATCGGCCATGAGGGTCAGCCCGCTCCGTTCTGAGTAGTGGGTCTTTCAGCGAGGATGTCAGACAGGCTGTAGCTGACCGGCTCCTCGAGCTGCGCGTACGTGCACGACTTCGGTGAGCGGTCCGGGCGCCAGCGGACGAACTGCGTGGTGTGCCGGAAACGCGGCCCCTCCATGTGGTCGTAGCGGACCTCGACGACGCGCTCGGGGCGCAGCGGGATGAAGGACAGGTCCTTGCCGGCGTTCCACCGGCTGAACTCCGAGCTGCGCGGAGTGCGGACGCCTTCCGGCGGCTTGGCCCAGTTCCACGGGTGCTCGTCGAACGTGGTCACCAGCGGCTCCAGTTCGGCCCGCAACGCGCGGCGCTGAGCCATCGGGAACGCGCCGACCACGCCGACGCTGGCGAGTACCCCGTCCGCCCGGTAGAGGCCGAGCAGCAGCGACCCCACTGCATCGGATCCGCTCTTGTGCGGGCGGTAGCCGGCCACCACGCAGTCCGCGGTGCGCTCGTGCTTGATCTTGAGCATGACGCGCTTGTCCGGCTGGTACGTCAGATCGGGGGACTTGGCGATCAGCCCGTCCAGGCCAGCCCCCTCGAACTGGCTGAACCACTGGGTGGCCAGCGCCTTGTCCGAGGTCGTGGGCGTCAGGTGGATGGGGGCGCCGGCGTCGGCGAGCGCCGATTCGAGCGCCGTCCGGCGCTCGGCGAACGGCCGCTCGGTGTAGTCAGCGCCGTCGAGTGCCAGCAGGTCGAACGCGACGAAGTGGGCTGGGGTCTGGGCGGCCAGCAGCTTGACCCGGCTGGCAGCCGGGTGGATGCGCAGTTGCAGCGCCTCGAAATCCAGCCGGCCCGACGCGAAGTCGGGGAGCACGATCTCCCCGTCTATCACGCATCGCGACGGCATGTTCGCGAGCACGGCGTCCACGAGTTCGGGGAAGTACCGCGTCATCGGCCGCTCGTTCCTGCTGCCGATCTCAACCTCGCCCCCGTCGCGGAAAACGATTGACCTGAACCCGTCCCACTTGGGCTCGAAGACGTAGTCGCCGTCCGGGATCGCGTCGACTGGCTTGGCCAGCATCGGCGCCACCGGCGGCATTACCGGAAGGTCCATCTCCCCAGCTTCCATGATCGTGGCTGCTCGAAGGACACATTCCCCCGCTACACCTCCTACGATCATGCTTGACGTTTCCTGGCCGCGAAAATCACCGGCGCTTGTGTTCGGAAACGGCCGGCGGGAGAGGACTTACTACCGTGGGCGGTCAGGAAGCGACCTCCGGACCCGACCCGGTGGCGGCCATTTACCACCGGGCGCTGCCGCATGTCTACGGGTACCTGCTGTCCCGCTGCGGCAGCGTCAGCCTGGCCGAGGACCTGACGGCGGACACGTTCTTGGCCGCCGTCGCCGCGACTCGGCAGACCCGGAAACCGGGCGAGGGCGTGCCGGAGGTGACCGTCGCTTGGCTTGTCGGCGTGGCACGGCACAAGCTGGCCGATCACTGGCGCCGCAGCGGTAGGGAAGAGCGGACGGCGGCCGTCGCCGGCCAGCCGGCGCAGGCGTACGACGACCCGTGGGACGAATGGCTGGACACGCAGGCCGCGTACGCCGCGCTCCGCTGCCTGAACGCGCATCAGCGGGCGGCGCTGACCCTGCGCTACCTCGATGGCCTGCCCGTCGCCGAGGTGGCCGCCCATCTCGGCCGCAGCCTGACCGCGACCGAGACGCTGCTGGTCCGGGCGCGGGCTGCCTTGCGCCGCGTCTACCAGGACGCTCGCCAGGACTCCGAGCACGAGGAGGAGGGGCATGGCCGCTGACCCGCTTGACGCCCTCCGGCTGCCGATCGTGCCCGTCGAGCCGCGACCGCGGTTCGCCGACGCCCTGCTGCGCCGGATCGAGGCGGCCGCCGAGGGGCGGGCCGACCCGGCCGCCGTCCGCGAGAATCCGACCGTCCGCTACTTCGTCGATGACCTCGGAACCGCCGTGGCGTTCTACCGGGAGCGGCTCGGCTTCGAGGAAGAACTGACGTCCGCGCCCTCGTTCGCGATGTTGCACCGCGGGGGCCTGCGGCTGTTGCTCAGCGTTCCTGGCTTGCCTGGCGCGGGCGCCGCGCTGCCCGACGGGAGCGTGCCAGAGTCCGGGGGCTGGAACCGGATGACCCTCCAGGTGCCCGACATCGCCGGCGCGGTCGAGACATTGCGTGCGGCGGGAGTGCGTATCCGGGCCCAGGTCAGCGCGGGCGTAGCGGTGCGGCAGGCGCTGATCCAGGATCCTTCAGGCAACCTGATCGAGCTATTCGAGCCCACCGCGGGCTATCACGAAAGACCGTGACTGACGAGAGGAGAAGTGCTCCAGTGAGTACCGTGAGCGTCCGTTACATCGTCGATGATGTCGACGCGGCCATCGGGTTCTATTGCGGGTATCTCGGCTTTAGCGAGCAGATGCACCCGGATCCGGCCTTCGCCATGCTCACCAGGGGCGACCTGAGACTTGTGCTCGTCGCTCCGGTCCTGGCCGATCACCCGGGCGGTGGTTCCCGGCCGATGCCCGACGGCACCAGGCAGCGACCCGGCGGGTGGAACCGCTTCATGCTTGAGGTGCCGGATCTCCCCGCCACCGCGGCGGAGCTACGGGCCAACGGCGTCCGGTTCCGCAACGAGATCGTCACGGGCATCGGCAGCCGGCAGGTCATGATCGAGGATCCGTCAGGCAATCCGGTCGAACTGTTCGAGTCCATCCGCCCGGAAGCACACCTGAGCGGATCAGCCTAGCCCCGTCCACTCGGTGCTGTACTTCCACAGCAGTTCGCCTAGTTCCGGCGTGGCGATCGGATTCGGGGCGCGGACCGCTGACTCGTCGTAGTAGAGCCCGCTTTCCGCTCCCGCCGCGTCGGACGTGGCGCAGTACACCGAGGTGACCGACCCCTGCTCGACGGTGAGCATCCGCCGCGTGATCAGCCCGCGCGCTGGCCACGGCACGCGCCGCCAGATGTCCGAGGCGACCACTCCCGGGTGCAGCGAGTACGACGCGACCCCAGTACCGGACAGCCGCCGTGCGAGCTCCTGGGTGAACAGCACGTTGCACAGCTTGGAGACCGCATACTCGCGCATGCCCGTGAACGACCGGGTGGGTCGGCGCAGCGCGTCGAAGTCGACGCCCTTCGCGCTGTAGTGCGCGTCGCTAGCCACGTTCACGATGCGCGCGCCCGGCCCGCTCGTCTTCAACCGGTCGAGCAACCCCATCGTCAGCGCGAAGTGACCCAGGTGGTTCACGCCGAAGTTCCGCTCGAAGCCGTCCGAGGTGACGCCCCGCTGGCCGGCCACGCCGGCGTTGTTGACCAGGACGTGCAGCGGCTCGTCACGCGAACCGAACGCTGCGGCACACGAGCGCACCGACTCCAGGGAGGCCAGGTCGAGCAGTAGCAGCCAGACAAGGCTGGAACCGGACTCGGCCTTGATGAAGCCCACTGCCGCTTCTCCCGCGGACGCCGAACGGCATGCGATGAACACCCGCCCGCCCGCCCGCGCGAGCGCGACCGCGGTGGCGCGCCCGATGCCAGTGTTGCCGCCGGTGACGAGGAAGGTCCGGCCCGAAGCGCCCGCGGCGCCCGCAGCGCCCGCAGCATCATTCATGACAACGATTATCCGCCGGCCATCGCCCCCACGACGAGAAATGGCTCGGTCCCGGCGGCGACCGCCGCCGCCACCGCGTCGGGCAGCGGCGCGTCCGGCGGGTCGTTGGACAGGTCTTGCTCGCACGCGTAGAACCGGATGAACGCCCGCCGTTTGCCGGTCTTCCTGTCCCTGATCGTGCCGCGCAGCATGGGGAACCGCTCCTCCACCGCGTCGAGCACCGCGCGCTGGGTGAGCACCGGGCGCGCCACCGGGACGACGACCTCGCCGTGCACCCGGGCCAGGTTCTTCAGGTGCGCGGGCAGCACGACCCGGACCGAGGTGACCGGGGTGGCGGCCGCCGCGCTCATTGCAGCACCTGCACCTCGACCGACAGCACCGCGGGCAGGTCCCGGACGATCGGCGCCCACGAGTCACCAGAGTCGCCCGACACGTACACCTGGCCTCCGGTGGTGCCGAAGTAGACCCCGCACGAGTCCAGCGTGTCCACCGCCATGGCGTCGCGGTACACGTTCACGTAGCAGTCCCGCTGCGGCAGCCCGCGGGTCAGCGGCTCCCACTCGTTCCCGCCGGCGCGGCTGCGCCATACCCGCAGTGACCCGTCCGGCGGGTAGTGCAGGCTGTCGCTGGTGATCGGCACCACGTACACGGTCTCCGGTTCGTGCGCGTGCACCCCGATCGGGAAGCCGAAGTCGGTCGGCAGGTTGCCGCTCACCTCCGTCCAGGACAGGCCGCCGTCGTCGGACCGCATGACGTCCCAGTGCTTCTGCATGAACAGCGTGTCAGGGCGCGTCGGGTGCGCCTCGACGTGGTGTACGCAGTGCCCGACCTCGGCGTCCTCATCGGGAATGCCTTCGGAGTGCAGCCCGCGGTTGACCGGCCGCCAGGTGCCGCCTTCGTCGTCGGACCGGAACGTCCCGGCCGCGGAGATCGCCACGAACATCCGCGTCCCCTGCAGGATGATCGTGTGCACGCACAGCCCGCCCGCGCCCGGCCCCCACTCGGGTGCTGACTTCTGCAGCCGCAGCCCGGTCAGCTCGTTCCAGGTCACCCCTCCGTCGGTCGACTTGAACAGCGCCGCGTCCTCCGCCCCCGCGTAAACGGTGTCCGGGTCGGTGTGCGAGGGCTCCAGGTGCCAGATCCGCTTGAATTCCCATGGCCGCGGCGTGCCGTCGTACCACTGGTGCGTGCCGGGGTCGCCTACGTAGGAGAAGTCGTTACCGACGGGCTGCCAGGTCGCGCCGCCGTCGTCAGAACGCTGGATGAGCTGGCCGAACCACCCCGTGTTCTGCGAGGCGTACAACCGGTCCGGGTCGGCGGGTGAGCCCTTCATGTGATAGATCTCCCAGCCGCCGAAGTGTGGCCCGCTTATCGACCACTTTTCCCGCTTACCGTCCGAGGTCAGCACGAACGCGCCCTTGCGCGTGCCGGCGAGCACCCGTACCTGAGTCATGGCGATCCCTTCCGTATCAGTCGTAACTAAGACTGCGGAGCACCGCGGGACTCATCGATATCCGCCGGTCCGGTTACGTCACCACCGCGTCACAAGCAGGCAAGGGCACGGCGGGGAGGATTGTGACAGGATGTCGGAACAGACACGTTGCCCGCCTTTTATCCAACTCGGATCAACCCCCCAGGGAGAAGACGTTGGCCGGTCAGCCGCACGAACCTTGGCAGTCGTACTCCCCGCCGCCTGCCGACAACCATGACACGTACGCCTACCCGCAGCCAGGCGGTCAGCCCGCCGGGGGTGGCGGCCAGGCCTACGCGCGGCCCGGGCCCGGCTACCCTGACGAGCCCTACCCCGGCCGCGCCGCGGAGCAGCCCCGCCGTGACCTGCCGCTCCACGGCCAGCCCAGCCAGGATCAGGGTTACCAGGGCTACCCCACGCCGCAGGGCTACCCGACACCGCAGGATCAGGCGGCGGCGCAGTGGCAGGCGGTACAGGACATGCAGGCCCAGGCGATGCAGGCGCAGGGCATGCCGGCGCAGGGTATGCAGGCGCATCCGCGGGCTAGTCACGGCAAGGGGTTCTTCGGCTCGCTGTTCGACTTCAGCTTCACGTCCTTCGTGACACCGAAGATCATCAAGGTGATCTACGTGCTCTACACGATCTGGATGATCGTCTGGGCGCTGTTCTTCCTCCGCCTCGGCTTCAGGTACGGCGGTGCGACGGGGGGGTTCGCGACGCTGATCGTCGTCGACCCGATCTTCCTGGTGCTGTCGCTCGGACTGTTCCGCGTGGTCCTCGAACTCTTCATGGTCGTCCACCGGATGCAGGAGGACCTGCAGGCAATCCGCGAGCGCGCCGACAGACGCGGCTGACGCGACAGAAAGATCTTTTTCGCCGCCGTCGTCCACAGCCATGCCGGGACCTCCACAGGACGTAGGCCAAGGCCATCGGGCTTGACGGCGGTGGAAGTCCACAGCCGCGGGCCTCCTAGCCCACCCGGGATCCACAGCCAAAGCAGGATTGTGCACGGCTTGTGCACATGGCGATCCACAGGGTGGCGGGAGTACGTTACCTGTCCCAGGGCGCGCATGCCGCTGTCCTGAACCGGGGAGACAAGATGGCGAGCCGAGCAGGACATCGAGCGATGATCACAGCCCTCAAGCAGCCGCAGACCGCGGATTCGGCCAGGCATAACCGCCATTTCCAGCTGATCGTCGACGTTCATCTGTTGCTGCTCCGCGACGGGGACGTCCTGCTGGGAAGGCGCGCGAACACGGGGTACGGCGACGGCGCGTACGAGCCGCCGTCGGGACGCCTGGCCGAGCGTGAAACTCTCGTGGAGGCGGCCGTCCGGGTCGCGGCGGCGCAGGTCGGCATCGCGCTCGACCCGGTCGCGGTGACGCTCGCGCACGTCATGCACGACGTCTCCGGCGCGGGCCGCATGGCGTTCTTCCTCACCGCGGAGGGCTGGGAAGGCGATCCCGGGGCGGTTCCCGGCAGCTACAGCGATCTCGCTTGGTTCCCCCTCTCGGAACTGCCCGCGAACATGATCGACCGCGCCCGCGTGGCCGTCCGTAACTTCGCGGCCGACGCGCGCTTCTCGACGTACCCGGCTTTCGGCATGTGACGGGTTCCTGGTCGCGGTCCCCTAGACTCGGGGGCGATGCGACTGGTTAAGACCCATGGGTCACTGAATGAGATCTTCGCGCTTGCCGCGGCGCCTGGGGACTGGGCGTCGGACTCGGAGTTGCGGGAGTTCGTGCGGCGGGTGTGCGACCGTGGCTCGTGGACCGGTGGCAGCGACGGGATTTATCTCTATGACGCTGGGTCGCCGCGGACGAAGGCGTGGTTCTTTAATCCAGACGGGTCGTCGGCCGAGTTGTGCGGCAACGGCATGCGCGGCCTTGGGCGGCTGATTCTCGACCTGCGGGGCACCGACGCCGAGGTGATCGCCAGCGGCGACCGTGACTACACGGTGCGCCGCGCCCCGTCGACGCGAGAAGGTGTCCGCCAGGTCCTGCTGGAGCTTTCCGAGCTGCGGTTCCCCGGACCGCCCCCCCCGGCACCGTTCGAGGACTTCACCGCGGTGGCCGTGCCGAACCCGCACGTGGTCGCCGTCGTCCCCGAATACTGCGAGCCCGACCTGATCGAGGCCGGCAAGCGCGCCGATGACGTCTTCCCTGAAGGTGCCAACGTCTCCTTCCTCGTCCCGCTACTCCCGGACGAGGTCTTCGTGCGCACTTATGAGCGCGGGGCGGGCCTGACGCCGTCCTGCGGGTCCGGCGTGGTCGCGTCCCGGGCCGTCTACTCGCGGGTGACCGGCTTGGACCCCGGGCAGCGCCTGATCGTCCGCAACGCCGGCGGCGTGGCCGCTGCGTCCATCGTGGTCCGCGACGGCGAGTGGTTCCCCGTCCTCGAAGGCAACGCCACGGTGGTCTACCACGCCGAGGTCGACCCGTCCGGCCGGCAGTTGTCCCCGATCGAGCACGCCGCGGAAGAAAACGCGGCTTACGCGGCCCTGGACGAGCAGAACATCGCGTACCTCAAGGCCAACGGCGTCACAACCGCCCACGCGTAGGTGCCCCTTAAGCGCACCCCGACCTTTACGTGGATCGGTTTACAGGTCAGGGCATGGAAACCGATCCATGCTAACGCGAAAGCGGCGCAACGGCCGCGGGCTGGCTACTCGTCTGGGCGTGGCAGGCGGCCCAGCACCTGACGGGCTTTGCGCTCGGCGGTTTCGGCTCGGCGGGCGCGCAGGCGGGCGTCGGCGAGCTGGGCCCGCGCCGACGTGAGACGGTCTTCAAGGTCCCGGACCTCGCGCTCCAGCCGGTCTTCCGTCGCCACCGCGTCCGTCGCGACGGTCGCGGTAGTGGCCACCTCTCGTTCCGCATCCTCGAAGATCTGGCGGCGTCGGGCGGCCGCCTGTGCGGCTTCCCCGGCCAGCCGCCTCTCCTCCTCAGCCTGCCGCCTCTCCTGCTCAGCCTGCCGCTGCCGCCGCCTGTCGTCCTCGGCCTGCCGCCTGCTCTCCGCGTCGGACGGCCGGCGCTGCCCGTCTCCCTCGCCGCGGCGCCCCTTCCGGCGGCGGGCCTCCTCCAGCTCGGTGACCCGTGCTTCGCGGCGGGCTGGTGCTCGCGCGGAATCCGCGGGCAGGGCGGCGCCCTCGCCGGCGGTGCCGGCGTCAGGGGTGCCGGCCTGGGCGGTGCCGGCGTCAGGGGTGCCGGCGTCAGCGGCGCCGTCGGCGGGGCCGGGCAGGGCGAAGCCGAAGCCGGCCCACTGGGCGGCCCGGGTCAGCGTGCCGGCCGCGAGGGCGGCAGCCACCTCGGGGTCGGCCAGCGCCGCGGTCAGCGTCGCGGAGACCTCGTCACGCAGCGCGGCCGGGGCATCCGCCACCCCCGCGGCGGTCAGCGCCTGCCCGGTCAGCGCGTCGATAAGCGAGCCGCGCTCCGCGGAAAGCTCGCGCAGCGTGCGACCGTCCTTGGCCTGTTCGGCGGCGCGCAGGCTCGCGGCCAGGCTGGCCAGCCGGTCGCCCGCGCCCGGGTCGGCGCGGGCGAGGCTGTTGACCACCCACGCCGCGCGGGTGGGCTTGCGCAGCGCGGCGATCTGCCTGGCCGCGTCCGCGTCGCCGGCATCCCTGGCGGCGGCGGCCAGCGCCTTGCGGCGGTCCGTGAACTCTTGCGGGTCCGCGCCGTACAGTTCCGCGGCGGCCGCGGCCACGCGGTCAGCGGTCTCCTCGCCGCCGCGCCGTCCGCCAGGAACACCACTCACATACCGGTCATGCCCCGGTTCGCAGCCCGGCGAACAGATCGGTCTCCGGCACCGGGGCGCCGGTCGTGTCGACCGACCGGATGAAGTACTCGTAGCCGAAGGCGGCCTCGGTGACGTCCACGGGGACCTTGCTGAACCATGATTCGTCGATCTGGCTGCCGTGCGCGAACAGCGCCTCGCGCTTGCGACCCAGCACCGGCCGAATGTCGATGGTCGTCGTGATCCGCTTTTCCGCCTCGGCCGCACGGCGCGCGCGCTCTTCGTCGATATCCCAGTCCGGCACTTGCTCGCCGGCGGCGCGCAGCGCGTCCCAGATCTTCCGCCAGGAGCTGCCGCGCATGGTGGACAGGTAGACCTTGGCCGGGATGCCAGTCGACGCCGCGGCGGCCTGCGCGGAGAGGCTGGCGTGCACATGGTCCGGGTGCTGGTAGGCGCCCTGGTCGTCGTAGGTGACCAGCACGTCAGGGCGGTATTTGGTGAGCAGGACGCCGATTCGGTCCGCGACGACTTCGATCGGGATGTTGGAGAAAGCATCCGGGCTGTTCTTGTACTCCCAGTCGGGCATCCCCGAGTCGCGGTAGCCCAGCGTCTCCACGTCACTGACGCCCAGGATGCGGACGGACTCCCTGAGCTCGGCGAGCCGCAACTGCGCGACTTTTTCAGGGTCGTGACCTGGCTGCCCAGGTTTGATGCCGCCTGGTGCGTCGCCGTACTCGCCGTTGGTGCAGGTAACCACGATCGTTCTGACGCCCTCGTCGGAGTAGGTGGCGAGGATGCCTCCGCCTGAGGCCTCGTCGTCTGGGTGGGCGTGTACTGCCATCAAGGTAAGGGGCTCTGCCATACCCCAAGCCTGCCATGCCTCCCGGAGTGGTTGATTCGCCCGGCTGCGCCTCGGCGTCTCAGCTGACGCTGGCGAGGTCGTGCCCCGGATCTTGCTGGCGCCGCCGCGTCACCGGCACCCGGACCGTCAGCGCGCTCGGCCGCACCGTGACGGTCAGCGTCCTGCCGTGCGCGACAACCTCGCCGTCAAGCTCGCGGGGGAGCGGGGCGTGCGCGGTGATCTCGATCTTGCGCGCCTGGAACCGCTCGAGGTGCCGGTCCTGGTGGGGGCTGTGCGTCAGCACCCTGCTGGCTACCCGAGGCCAGCCGAACGGACCGTGCGGCGCCAGCACCCCGACATCGAGCAGGCCGTCGTCGATTCGCGCCTCAGGCAGCAGGGTGAACCCGCCGGGCAGCAGGCCGGAGTTGCCGACGACCACCGACCGCGCCTCGCGCTCGACGGGCGCCGCGTCGTCCATCCTGATGGTGAACGCGACCGGCGGGAGCGCGAGGTGCACCGTGCCCGCCATCGCGTAGGCGAGCCAGCCGAGGCGGTGCTTGAGCCTGGTCGCGGCGACCACCGCGGCGTCGAGTCCCATGCCGGTCATCGCGGTGAACGGCCTGCCGTCCGCGATCGCCAGGTCGATCCGCCGGTCCTGAAAGGCTCCGGCGGACCCGAGCGCGACTTGAAGCGCCGCCTTCGGGTGGCCGGGAATCCCGAGCGTGCGCGCCAGCAGGTTGCCGGTGCCGAGCGGGATGATGCCCAGCGGCACCCCGGTGCCGGCCAGGGCCTCCGCGCAGCCACGGACCGTGCCGTCGCCGCCCGCGGCCACCACCAGGTCCGCGCCGCTAGAGGCCGCCTCCCTGGCAGCGGTCAGGCCGGCGTCCGCCTTCTGGGTGAGCCGGAACTCCGGCTGGCAGCCAGTCCGCCCGGCCGTGTCACGGCATAGCGAAAGGAAGTGCCCGCTGGCGTGCGCCAGCGTGCCGTTGATGACGAAAGTGACGACAGCCATGACCACGTCGAGGTTACCCGCGATAGCGGCCGCCCGCTCCGCGGTCGGTCAGTGCAGGTGCCAGCGGTGCGGGTCGATGAGCTTGTCCACGCCCGGTGGGCCCCAGCTGCCGGGTTCGTAGATCTCCACCGGTGGCGGCGAGGTCAGCAGGGGCTCGGAGATCTCCCAGACCCGCTCGATCCCGTCGGCCCGGGTGAACAGCGACTGGTCGCCTTGCATCGCCTCCAGCAGCAGCCGCTCATAGCCTTCGAGCGCCATCGACTCGGCCAGGGACGTGGCGTAGCTGAACTTCATCTCGGCCGATTCCAGGTTCATCTCAGGCCCCGGCTCCTTGGCCATGAAGTCGATGCTGATCGAGCCGGGGTCGGCGAAGTCGATGAAGATCTCGTTGACACTGCCCGTCGCCGCGCCGTGCTTGCTCGCGCGGAACATCCGCAGCGGCGGACGGCGGAATCCGAGCGTTATCGTCTGACGGCTCTCCGCCATGGTCTTGCCGGAACGCAGGTAGAACGGCACTCCGTGCCAGCGCCAGTTGTCCACGTAAACGCGCACCGCGACCATCGTCTCGGTGTCAGAGTCGGGTCGCACGCCGGGAACCGAACGATATCCGTCGTACTGTCCGCGCACCACGTGCCGCGGATCGATCGGGTTGAGCGAGTCGAAGACCTTGCCTTTTTCGTCCCGCAGCGGCTTGGCGTCCAGCGACGTCGGCGGCTCCATCGCGATGAAACCCAGCACCTGGAAAAGGTGCGTGACCACCATGTCCCGGTAGGCGCCAGTGGCGTCGTAGAACGCGCCGCGGTCCGCCACGTCCAGCGTCTCAGGCACGTCGATCTGCACGTAGTCGATGTGGTCCCGGTTCCAGATCGGCTCGAAGAGGCCGTTGCCGAACCGGAACGCCAGGATGTTGTCGACCGACTCCTTGCCGAGGAAGTGGTCGATCCTGAACACCTGCGACTCGTCGAAGACGGCGTGCACCGCCGCGTTCAGTTTCCGCGCCGACTCCAGGTCAGTACCGAACGGCTTCTCGATGATCACCTTAGAGTCCGGCTTGGCCAGCCCGGAAGAGCCGAGCAGCCCGATGACGGACTCGAAGGCCACGGGCGGCACTGCGAGGTGAAACAGCCGACGGGCCGGGTGAGCGGTGCCGATCGCCTTCTCGGCCGCTTCGACGGCCGACACCAACGGCGACGGATCCTGCGGCGACGCCGCGCCGAACGACAGCCGCGACGCGAACTCGTCCCACGTCGCGCTGGACGGCGGGGTGTTACCGAACTCCGCCACCGCGGACTTCGCGTGCTCGATGAAGTCGGCGTCGGACAGCGCGTTCTGCTGCGGCGCGGAGCCGATGATCCGGTACTCATCCGGCATCAGGCCGACCGCGGACAGGTGGTAAAGCCCCGGCAGGAGCTTGCGCTTGGCCAGGTCTCCCGTCGCGCCGAACAGCACGATGACGTGGTTACCCGGCCGCAGCCAGGCGTATCTTTCGTACGGTTTCGACGATGTGCTCACGGCTTCTTCTCCGCGTGCCCGCCGAACTCTGAACGCATCGCCGACAAGATCTTCCCAGTGAACGCGCCGTTATCCCTGGATTCGAACCGCTCGTACAGCGAGGCGGAGATCACCGAGGCGGGCACGCCCTCGTCGACCGCCGCGAGCACGGTCCACCGGCCCTCGCCGGAGTCGGACACGTGACCGCTGAAGTCATCGAGGTCCGGCGACTTGGCGAGGGCGGCGGCGATCAGGTCGACCAGCCAGGAACTGACCACCGATCCGCGGCGCCACACCTCGGCGACGTCGGCGACGCTGATCTCGTACTCGTACGCCTCGGGGACGCGCAGCGGCGCGGTTTCCGCGTCGATCTCGTCCTGGTGCAGGCCCACGTCGGCGTGCTTGATGATCGACAGCCCCTCGGCGATCGCGGCCATCATGCCGTACTCGACGCCGTTGTGCACCATCTTGACGAAGTGCCCGGCGCCCGATGGGCCGCAGTGCAGGTACCCGTGCGAGGCGGGGTCCTTCGTTGACCGCCCCGGCGTTGGCTCAACGTTGCCGAGCCCAGGCGCGATCGTCTTGAATATCGGATCGAGCCGCGCCACCGCCGCGTCGTCGCCGCCGATCATCAGGCAGTAACCGCGATCGAGCCCCCACACGCCGCCGCTGGTGCCGACGTCGAGGTAGTGGATGCCGGTGCCTTTCAGCTCCTTCGACCGGACGATGTCGTCGCGGTAGTACGAGTTCCCGCCGTCGATGACCACGTCGTCGGCGTCAAGCAACGGCACGAGCTGTTCGAGGGTGGAGGCCACTACGCCGGCCGGGACCATGATCCAGATGTTGCGCGGCTTGTCCAGCTTGCCGACGAACTCCTGCAGGGAGTTGGCGCCGTCGGCGCCCTCGGCCGCGAGCGCCTTGACCACGTCCGGGTTCCGGTCGTACGCCACGCACCGGTGGCCGTCGCGCATCAGCCGGCGGACCAGGTTGGCGCCCATCCGGCCGAGTCCGATCATTCCGAGCTGCATCGGCTTGTCTGTTGCCATGGGGAAGTCACGCTCCCTTGAGTGAGCGGTAGCGGCGGATCAGGGCGTTGGTGGATGAGTCGTGCGTCAGCTCCGGCTCGGATTCTGATTCGAGCTCGGGAATCATCTGCTGCGCGAGGACCTTGCCGAGCTCGACGCCCCACTGGTCGAACGAGTCGATGTCCCAGATGGTCCCCTGGGTGAACACGCTGTGCTCGTACAGCGCGACGAGCGAGCCGAGCAGTCGCGGCGTGAGGATCTCGCACAGCAGCGTGTTCGTCGGCCGGTTCCCCTCCATCACCCGGTGCGGCACCACGGCCTCGGGTGTCCCCTCCGCGCGCACCTGCTCTTCCGTCTTCCCGAACGCGAGCGCCGCCGCCTGGGCGAACACGTTCGACGAGAGCAGGTCGTGGTGGTCGCGGATGGGGTTGAGCGACTTGCCGAACCCGATCAGGTCGAGGGGGATGAGCGCGGTGCCCTGGTGGATGAGCTGGTAGAAGCTGTGCTGTCCGTTGGTGCCAGGCTCGCCCCAGAACACCGCGCCTGTGTCGTAGTCCACGTGCCGCCCGGCCAGCGTGACGTGCTTGCCGTTGGACTCCATCGTGAGCTGCTGCAAGTAGGCGGGGAACCGCTTCAGGTACTGGTCGTACGGCATCACGCCGTAGGTCTGCGCGCCGAAGAAGTCGCGGTACCACACCGCGAGCACGCCCATCAGCACCGGCAGGTTGGCCTCGAGCGGCGCGGTGCGGAAGTGCTCGTCCATGTCGTGGAATCCGGCCAGCATTTCGTCGAACTGATCAGGCCCAAGCGCGATCATCGTGGACAGCCCGATCGCCGAGTCCATCGAATAACGCCCGCCGACCCAGTCCCAGAATTCGAACATGTTCGCCACGTCGATGCCGAATGCCCGCACGCGCTCCGCGTTCGTCGAAACCGCCACGAAGTGCTTGGCGACCGCGTCTTCTGATCCGAGTTCGCCCACCACCCAGTTGCGCGCGGTCGTGGCGTTGGTCAGCGTCTCCAGCGTGCCGAATGTCTTCGACGAGATGATGAAAAGGGTCTCGTCGGCGGCCAGGTCCCTGGTCGCCTCAGCGAAATCCGTGGAGTCGACATTGGACACGAACCGGAACGTCATGTCCCGCGTGGAGTAATGCCGCAGCGCCTCGTATGCCATGACCGGCCCGAGGTCGGACCCGCCGATCCCGATGTTGATCACATTCTTTATCGGCTTGCCGGTAAAACCTTTGAATTCTCCCGAACGGAGGGCGGTGGCTAGCCTGCGCATCCTGCTCAGCACATCGTGGACATCCTTGATGACGTCCTGACCGTCGACGACAAGATGTGCTGTCGCCGGCATGCGCAACGCCACGTGCAGCACCGCGCGGTTTTCCGACACGTTGATGTGCTCGCCGCGGAACATCGCGTCCCGCCGGTCTTGCACGCCGGACTCCGCGGCGAGCTCAAGCAGCAGCCGCATGGTCTCGCCCGTGACCCGGTTCTTCGAGTAATCGAGAAAAATGCCCGCGGCTTGTGCGGTCAGCCGTTCGCCGCGCCCAGGGTCGGAGGCGAACAGCTCGCGCAGGTGCACCCCGGAGATCTCGGCGTAATGCCGCTCGAGTGCCTGCCACGCCTTGCGCTCCCGCAGCGGAGTCGCCGGCATGATGGTCTCCCCTCGTCGAGGTTCCAGTCCGATTTTGGGCTCTGCCCATGCTCCACGCAGTTATGCCAATGCCGATCCTTGCACGCTTTGCTTCCGCGCTCGCCTCCGGGCCGCTTTGCCGCGACGTCTTCCCTCGTCGCGCTGAAGCTGCGCTTCATCGCTCCTCAGTCCAGACGTCACGGCGGCCCTTCGGCTCGCACGGGTGCGATCACAGTGCGGACGCGGGTGCTTGAGGGGAGATCGTCAAGCAGTACGGGCTCGCCGTCGGGGCCGCATAGCGGCAGCCGCCAGTTGGGGTACTCGCTGACCGTGCCGGGCATGTTCTGCGCGCGGCGCTCGCCGACGGCCTCGGCGAGCGACACGCCGATGAGCAGGGCGGGTGTCCTCGCCAGGTACCCGTAGAGCGCCGCGGTGAACGTGTCGGGGTCCGGCTCGGTGCCGGCCGGGAGCAGGCCCTCCCGGGTGAGCGCGCCGAGCCACGCTTCGATCGCCTTGCCGGATTCGGCGCGCTCCTCGGCTTCCGGCCTGGTCAGCAGGCCGAGCCGGGCACGCTGCGTCACCTGCGAACCAGTGAGGAACGCCGCGGCGGGCGCCATGTCATGGGTAGACACCGTGGCCAGGCAACTGCGCCGCCAGTTCCACGGCGGCAGTGGGGTGCCGTCCCAGCCGCGCTCGAACCACAGCACGGAGTTGCCGAGGACGCCGCGTGTGGCGAGGGCGTCCCGCAGCCAGGGTTCGACCGTGCCAAGATCCTCTCCGATCGTGACCGCGCCGGTGCTGGACGCCGCGAAGGTGAGCACGCCCAGCGTGGCGTCCGCGTCATAGCGGACATAAGCGCCCTCGGCCGGGGACATCCCGGCGGGTATCCACCACAGCCTGGTCAGCCCCATCACGTGGTCCATCCGCAGCCCGCCGCCCGCGGCCGCGCTCGCCCCGATGAGGTCGGCGAGCGGCCGGTAGGAGCGGGCGGCGAGCTGGCCCGGGTGCCATGGCGGCAGCGTCCAGTCCTGGCCGCGCTGGTTGAACTCGTCGGGCGGCGCGCCGACGCTGATCCCCCGCGCGAACACGCCCGGCCCGGCCCAGGTGTCGGCGCCGCCGGGGTGCGCGCCCACGGCCAGGTCGTGCACGATGCCGATGGTCATCCCCGCCGCGCGCGCCGCCTGCTGGGCGGCAGCCACCTGCGAGGCGACGAGCCACTGCACCCAGACGTGGAATGCCACCCGGTCCGAGAGCGCGCCGCGCAGCACGGACACCTCGGCGGATCGCGGGTCCCAGAGCCGGGGCGGCCAGGCCCGATAGTCAGGCCCGAACAACTCGGCGATCGCGCACCAGGTGGCCCAGTCGTCGAGGGCCAGGCCCTGCCGCACCCGGAACGCGTCGAGCGAGGCCTGTCGCGGCGGGCTCAGCGGAACCCGCCTGATGATCTCGAGCGCCGCGCGCTTGGCGGTCCAGACCGCGTCCCTGTCGATCAGCGCGGCCGTGCCGCTGGCCGCGCGCAGCGGTTCGGCGAGAGCGGTCACCGCCGCCCGTTCGGGATCATTAAGGTTTTCATATTCGGGGATGTCTTCCACCCGCAGGTAGAGCGGGCTTACCCAACGGCGGCTCATTGGCAGGTACGGCGAGGGGCTGACCGGGGGCAGCGGCTCGGCCGCGTGGAGCGGGTTGATCAGCACGAACCCGGCGCCGAGAGTGCGCGCGGACCAGGCGGCGAGCTCCGCCAGATCGCGCAGGTCACCGTGACCCCAGGACGACAGGGACCGCACCGAGTACAACTGCACGGTGAAGCCCCACTCGCGGTGTTCCGGTAGCGGGGCCGCGAGGCCTGTCGCGGCGAACTCCGGCGCCGGTCCGGCGGGTTGCGGGCCTGGCGCCCCGGGCGGCGACCGCGGCTCGAGTCCGGGCGGGACGTAGTCGAGCGCGGCCACGATCGCGGTCAGCGTCTCGTCCGAGACGGTGACCTCGCGCCCATGCCAGTCCCAGTAATTGACGCTGACGCCCATCGACGCAGCGCGTTCGCGCAGTTGCCAGCTGTCCACCCGCACCAGTGTGCCGCACGAGGAGCCGGTTCCGGGCAACGGCTCAGGTCAGCGACGCCGCGTGGTCCGGCACGTAGGTCTGCATGTCACGAGGGGTCCTGACATATCCGGACGACGGCGGCCGCGGCGGCAATTCCAGCGTCGACGGCCGCACGTCCTGGTAGCCGATCGTGCTGAGCAGGTGCGCGATCATGTTGATCCTGGCTCGCCGCTTGTCATCGGACTCGACGACGTACCAGGGCGCCTCGGGGATATCGGTCAGCGCGAACATCTGGTCCTTGGCGCGGGAGTAGTCCTCCCACCGGCTGATCGACTCGGTGTCCATGGGAGACAGCTTCCACCTGCGCATCGGATCGTCGAGCCGGGAGCGGAACCGCTTCTCCTGTTCGTGATCGCTGACCGAGAACCAGTACTTGCGCAGCAGGATCCCGTCTTCGACGAGCAGCCGCTCGAAGATCGGGCACTGGTGCAGGAACCGGCCGTACTCCTCCTTCGTGCAAAAGCCCATGACGTGCTCCACGCCGGCCCGGTTGTACCAGGACCGGTCGAACAGCGTCATCCCGCCGGCCGCCGGCAGGTACTCGATGTACCGCTGGAAGTACCACTGCGTACGCTCCCGTTCGGTCGGGGTGGGGAGCGCCGCGATCCGCGCCAGCCTGGGGTTCAGGTACTCGGTGACCCGCTTGATCGTGCTGCCCTTGCCTGCCGCGTCGCGGCCCTCGAAGACCACCACGACCCGCGCGCCCGAGGTGCGCATCCACTCCTGGAGCTTCACCAGTTCGGCTTGGAGCCGGAACAGTTCTCGCTCGTAGACCCGCCGCCGTAGCCGCTTGTCTGGGATGTCGCTCGCGCTGGATTTGCCTGAGTTGCCCGCCATGCTGCCCCCTTCCGTCCCCGGACGATCCACGTTGATCTTGCTAGCATGAGCGTTGTGGGTGATGAACAGCCAGCCCGTCACTACGAAACGGTGGACCTGTACCGCGATGGCGCGGTCGCGAAGATCGTGCTGAACAGGCCGCAGCGGATGAACGCCTGGAGCGACGGGCTCTCCGAGGACCTGCTCACCGTGCTGCGCGAGGTCGAACACGACAGCGATGTCCGGGCGGTGCTGCTCACCGGTGCGGGCAAGGCCTTCTGCTCAGGCGCGGACCTGAAGGAAGGCGCCGACGAGGCGGTGGCCGGCCAGCTGGACACCTACAAGGTACTGACCCGCTGGTATCACCCGATCGTCACCACGATCAGGCAGCTGCCCAAGCCTGTCGTGACCGCGGTGAACGGGCCAGCGGCCGGAGCCGGGCTGTCGCTCGCGCTGGCCGGCGACCTGGTGGTGGCGACCGAGTCAGCATACTTCGTGCTGGCGTTCGTCGGCATCGGGCTGGTTCCCGACGGCGGCGCGTCGCTGTTCGTGCCGTCCCGGGTAGGGTTCGCGCGCGCGGCGGAGATGGCGATGCTCGGCGAACCCGTGTCGGCGGCCAAGGCGGTGGACTGGGGCCTGATCAACTTCGTCTGGCCGGACACGGAGTTCGCGGCGAAGGCGGAAGGGCTGGCGCAGCGCCTCGCCGACGGCCCGACGCTGTCGTACGCGGGCAGCAAGCGCGAGCTGAACCACTGGCTCTACGACAGGATGGACGCGCACCTGGAAGTCGAGGCGTCTCTCCAGCGCGAGCTCGCGAAGTCGGCCGACTTCATCGAGGGCGTGACCGCCTTCCTGGAAAAGCGCCCGCCGAAGTACACCGGCAAGTAAGCTCCCGCGCCGCTCAGGCGGCGCGATCCCACCGTGTCCCCAGGCCGTAACCCGCCGGTTCGAGCGGGGCCACTTTGTGTTCAATTCTGCGCGATTCAATCCTCGCAAGATCCGCTCGGCGACCGCACAGGAAATGCGGAAGAAAAGCGGAGGAACAGCGGAGGAAGAAATGCGCAGACCTGGTAGATTCGCCGCGGTGCTGGCGCTGCTCGCCGGCACCGCCCTCGTCGCGGCCCCCGCCGCGGCGGCAACGGCGGCAACGGCGGCAACGGCCATAACCTCACCCGCAAGGCTAGCAACACCCGCCACAACCCCCGCCGTCCCGTCTCTGGACCACGTTTTCCTGATCATGGAGGAGAACAACGGTTTCGGCGACGTGATCGGCAACAAGGCGGCGCCCAACCTGAATTACCTGGCCAATACGTTTGGCCTTGAGACCGATTACTTCGGTACCTCATCGGACAGCAGCGAAACCAACTACGTATCCATTCTCGGCGGCAGCGTCTACAACGTCACGAGCGACGACGCGTACTGGAAGAACAAGATCGACGCGCCCAGCCTGATCAGCCAGCTCGACCAGGCGAAAATCTCCTGGAAGGCGTACTTGCAGGGCCTGCCGCACGCGGACTACCAGGGCATCTGCTACCCGGCGAAGTGCAACGGCGCGCCCGACAGCGACCCGCTGTACGTCTCCAAGCACGATGCGATCCAGAACTTCACGACCTCGTGGAACGCATCCGACTGGGACCGGCAGGTGCCGATCACCGAGCTCAGCCACGACCTGGCGAAGGGCGACGTGCCCAGGTTCGATTACGTCGTTCCCGACGAGTGCCACGATATGCACGGCGACCCGCCGTACTGCCTGGACAGCGGCAACATCGGTGACCCGCAGCAGCAGCACCTGGACTCGGTCGGTGACCTGTACCTCGGTCAGGTCGTCAGCGAGATCACGCACGCCAAGTTCTGGGCCAAGGGCAACAACGCCATCATCATCACCTACGACAACGGCGACACCAACGCCGGATGCTGCGACGCGGACAACGGCGGCGGGCCGGTCGCGACGGTCGTGGTGACCAGCCACGGTCCGCGCGGCGTCAAGGACGCCCAGCCGGCGAACCACTACTCGACGCTGCAGTCGATACAAATGGCCCTCGGTGTCGGCTGCCTCAAGTTCACGTGCGACACCAAGAACGTGAAGCCCTTGTCCGGCCTGCTCGCGGTCACTGGCTCGAAGGCGATCGCGACCACGGTGCAGCGGGAACTGAACTGGCCCACCCCGACGCCGTCGCAGCCGAAGGAGCCCCGGTCATACACGACGCAGACGCCGGGCCACGCCGGCTGGACCGTGCAGAAGACCCAGCTCCTCGGCACGAGCGACAACAGCGTCGGCGCGATCGCCGGTTCTTCCCCGACCGACGTCTGGGCCGTCGGTGACTACCTGCCGGACGCGGCGAACAGCAACCAGGATGCGACCCTGTCCTTCGCCGAGCACTACAACGGCAAGACCTGGGCCGTGGTCCGCACCCCGAACACCGGCCCCAACTTCAACTCCTTCTACGGACTGGCCGCGGTTGACGGCGAGGCGTGGGCGGTCGGCGAGCACCTGAACGCCGCCTTCCAGGACCGCAACCTCGTCGAGGTGTGGAGCGCGGGTCATTGGCACACCGCTAACGTGCCGAACCCGGGCAGCGTGCGCGACATGATGTTCGGCGCCGCGGCGCTCTCGACGAACAACGTGTGGGTGGTCGGCGACCAGGAAGGCGGCAGCCAGCTCTTCGAGACGCTGGCCGAGCACTGGAACGGCCACTCCTGGTCGGTGGTCCGCACGCCCGACCCGGGCTCGACCGGCAACCACCTGTACGCGGTGCACGCCGTGAGCGCGGACAACGTGTGGGCGGTCGGCCAGCGGCTGGGCGGCAAGGCGCCTGACCAGGGGCTCGTCGAGCACTGGAACGGGCACCGCTGGTCCGTGGTCCCGCTGCCGCGCTCGGTGTCGGCGAGCGCGGTGCTCGACGCCGTGACCGCGACCCCGGACGGCAGCCAGGTCTGGGTGGTCGGCGAGTCCGACAGCCCGGCCGGCGGTGGCCAGCCGCTGGTCGAGCACTGGGTCGCGGGCCACGGCTGGAGTGTGCCGCACCTGCCCAAGGTCCCCGCCCACGCCAACTGGTCCAACCTGTACGGCGTCGCGCTCGACGGCAGCTCGGTGTACGCGGTCGGCACGTTTGTCAACCCGTCGACCGACAACAACCAGGTTCTGCTGCTCAAGGGCACCGGCGGCACCTGGTCGATCGTCGGCGCCCCCAACGCCGGCGGCTCGGGCGGCGGCGACATCCCCGGTGGCATCACCAACGTCGACGGCCACCTGTGGATCGCCGGCACGTACACCACGGCAACCAGCAACAACCTGCCGCTCATCGAACGCCACTGAGCGTCCCTCTAACGTATGGTCCATGACAACTGAGAAGGTGGCGGTCGTGACCGGGGCTGGCTCCGGTCTCGGCCGCCACATCACTATCGCGCTGGCGGAAGCCGGCTGGCGCGTCGCCGCGGCCGGCCGCCGCCTCGCGACGCTCGAATCGACGGCGGCGCTGGCTCCGGCGGGCTCGGTACTGCCGGTGGTAGCCGACGTCACGAACGCGGATTCTGTCGCGTCCTTGTTCACCGCGGTTGGGGACCGGTACGGCAGGCTGGACCTGCTGGTGAACAACGCGGGGAGGGGCGCCCCGGCCGGGGCGGTAGACGAGGTGCCGCTGGAGCGGTGGCAGTCGATCGTGGCCACGAACCTGACGGGCTCGTTCCTGTGCGCGCACCACGCGGTGCGGATGATGAAGGCGCAGGACCCGCAGGGCGGCCGGATCATCAACAACGGCTCGATCTCCGCGCACACGCCGCGGCCGCGCAGCGTCGGCTACACGGCCACCAAGCACGCGATCACCGGGCTTACGAAGTCGATCTCGCTCGATGGCCGGCCGTTCAACATCGCCTGCGGCCAGATCGACATCGGTAACGCCGCAACCGAGATGACCCAGGCGATAGCCGCCGGCGCGGTCCAGGCCGACGGCAGCGTGATGGCGGAGCCGACGTTCGACCCCGCGCACGCCGCGGCGGCCGTGCTCTTCATGGCCGAGCTGCCGCTGGACACCAACGTGCAGTTCCTGACGATCACCGCCACCACGATGCCGTTCATCGGCCGTGGCTGAGCCTGGGGCGGTAGGAGTGGGTCCGGCTCCGCCCCTGGAAAAAAAGGGCGGAGCCCCCGGACGGGGGGGCATCCGGGGGCTCCTTGCGGGGGAAAGCCCTATGTCCGAAACGCCGACCCCTTCGCGGGTGTTACACCTCCGCCGAGAATTTTTTAGGTGATTCTCCTGCTACGCTTAGTAATCACACTTGCGGGCGCGGGAAGGCCGCGACCGCCTCGGGCGCGGGCGCCACGCGGGTGACCTCGGCCGAGTCGGCGATCCCCAGCTTGCGCCGTGCCCGCTGGTAGAAGGTCGTCATGCCGAGCCGGACCACCTGGGCGGCGGCGGGTCGTGCGGTGATGCTCAGGATGTCGCCGGGCTGCGCATGGCCCATCACCCGCCCGTCCACCTCAACCGCGAGTATCCCGCTGCCCGGCAAGACCTCTAGCGAGACCGGATCGGGGGCCGAGAGCACGAGGCCCCTGTTGTACGCCGAATGCGGCGCGGCAGGCGTGACAAGCAGTGCCTCCACAGCCGGGCTGACGATCGGGCCGCCGGCCGAGAAGCTGTAGGCGGTCGACCCGGTAGGGGTGGCGACGATGATGGCGTCGGCCGAGTACGAGACGAACGGCTGGCCCCCCACGAGGACCGCGACCGCGGCCAGGTGGTCGCCGGGGACGCGGACCACCGCGATGTCGTTGAAGGCCGTGACCGGTTCGTCGGTTATCGTGCAGTCCACGGCGAGCCTCGGCTCGATCGTGTAGTTGTGCGCGTCGATGGCGGACAGCGCGGCGGGTAGGTCGGGCACGTCGACCTCGGCGAGAAACCCGAGCTTCCCCAGGTTGACGCCGAGCACGGGGGAGTGCCGCCCGTCCGCGAGGCGCATCGCGCGCAGCATCGTGCCGTCACCGCCGATGCTGACGAGCAGGTCGCTGTGCTTGGCCAGTTCGTCGGCCGTCACCGGTGTCGCCGCGCAGTTCAGCCGTACGATCTCGTCCTCGATACCGAAGACCTTCGCCCCCTTGCGGGACGCCCAGCCAAGCACGGCGTTGACCGCCTCGGCGGAGTCGCGTTGCGGGTGCAGCACCATCCCGACCGAATGCATAGACCCAACCCCTTTCCCTGCCCAGCCTTAACCCCAATGTTAGGGACTGCCCCGCACACCCGGTCTAGAGGCCGTAGGCCTCCAGGAGGCGCAGCCAGACCTCACTCATCGTGGGGTAAGACGGGACCGCGTGCCAGAGCTTGTCCAGGGGGACTTCGCCGGCGATGGCGATCGTCGCGGCGTGGATCAGCTCGCCGACACCAGCACCGGCCAGCGTCATGCCGACCAATGTCTTGCTGTTATCGTCTACCACCATCTGCGCGTGACCCGTGTAGCCATCGGCCCACAGCGCGGCGCCCGACAAGTCGCCCATCCTCGTAACTTCCGCCCGTCATGCCGTGTCGATGTCTCCGACCATGGCGGCCGGGTCGACCACTCGGTCAAAGTCAGCCGCGCTGATGTAGCCAGACTCCAGGGCAGCCTCGCGCAGGGTAGATCCCTCCGCGTCGGCCCTGTGCGCGATCTCGGCCGCCTTGTCGTACCCGATCACCGGCGAAAGCGCCGTCACGAGCATCAGCGACCGGCTGACGTGCTCAGCGATCCGAGCCCGGTTGAGCTCCGCTCCTTCGACGCAGAACACCCGGAACGCGCGGCAGGCACCGGCCACGATCCTGGCGGAGTGCAGGAAGTTGGCGATGATAACCGGCCGCATCGTGTTCAGTTCCAGGTTGCCCTGCGCGGCGGCGAACGCGACCGCCGTGTCGTGCCCGAGCACCTGCGCGCAGACCATCAGCATGGCCTCGCACTGTGTCGGATTCACCTTCCCTGGCATGATCGAGCTGCCCGGCTCGTTGGCCGGCAGCACCAGTTCACCCAGCCCGGCCCGTGGCCCCGAGGCCAGCCAGCGGATGTCGTTGGCGATCTTGGTCAGCGGCACGGCGAGCCCGCGCAGCCCGCCGGACGCCGCGGCCACCGCGTCGGATCCGGCTAGCGCGGCGAACTTGTTCGCCGCCGTGCGGAACGGGTACCCGGTCTCCGCCGCGATCAGGTCCGCCACTTGCCCGGCGAAACCCGGCGGGGCGTTGAGCCCCGTGCCGACCGCGGTGCCGCCGACGGCGAGCTCGAACAGGTCACCGGCCGCCAGCTCGAACCGGTCGATCGCCTGACCTAGCTGGCGGGCGAACCCGGACCACTCCTGGCCCACGGTGAGCGGCACCGCGTCCTCCAGGTGGGTGCGACCGATCTTGACCACGGTCCGCCATTCCTCGGCCTTGGCCTCGATGGCCCGCTGCAGCGCCCGCACGCTCGGCAGCACCTCCTCGTGCACCGCCCGCACGGCCGCGACGTGCATGGCCGTGGGGAATGTGTCGTTGGAGGACTGCCCCATGTTCACGTGGTCATTCGGGTGTACCGGTGTCTTGCTGCCGATGCGCCCGCCGGCCAGTTGGATGGCCCGGTTGCTGATCACCTCGTTGACGTTCATGTTGGTTTGCGTGCCCGACCCGGTCTGCCAGACCCGCAGCGGGAAATGCTCGTCAAGCTCGCCGTCGATCACCTCGCCGCAGACCCGGGCGATCAGGTCGGCCATCCAGGCCGGCAGGCGGCCCGCCGCCCCGTTGGCCTGCGCGGCCGCCTTCTTCACGTAGCCGAAGGCGTGGTGCACCTGCGCGGGCATCGGGTCGTCGCCGATGTCGCCGAAGTGGATAAGCGACCGCTCGGTCTGCGCTCCCCAGTAGCGGTCCGCCGGCACGTCGATGACGCCCATCGAGTCGCTTTCCCGTCGGTGCCCCGTCGCCCCGATCCCCACCGGCACGTCCCGTATCAGCGGTGCTTCGTCCATGGGGCCAGACTCGCACACTCCGCCAGGCACGGTGTGCTCCCGGCCGTCCTGGGTGTCCATGAATCACGCGATCACCCAGTACCCCGAATGCTGGTGGATGACGGTCTCGAATGACTCACCGTGCGACAGCCCTGTCCGCGCCGAAGTCGTGACGGCTACTCCCCCCCGCTACGAGTTGTCGTAGCGGGTTGGCGGGAACGGGTTGTCCTCGTCCACCTCGCGAAGCTCGCCCGCCTGCTCTTCGCGACGGATCTCGGCCTGTTCCTCCTTGTACTCGTTGCCCTCGCGGACGTCCGGCCGTGGGGTCGGTATGTCGGACGGCAGCGGGTCGGTGGCCGGTGGCACCTCGTCGGGGTTGAAGTCGTCCAGCCCGGCGTCGACGCGCTCGTCCTCGGCGATATCGGCGAGAAGGTCCTCATCCAGACGCTGCGGTGCACCACCATGCTCACGACGGTCGCGATGAAACTCCGGATCGGTCATACTCGCCACGCTACCCCGCGCGATTTCTGCTGTCTCGCCGGCATCACGGTTACTGGTCGAGGTGCCAGCGGACAATGCAGAACCCGTGCCGCAGCGCGGCATCGAGCGCCTCCGGTTCGAGGCGGCCGTCGGCGCGGCGCGGGATGGGGACGAACCGGGCCGCCCGCGGGTTCTTCGCGGCGATGACGCCGAGCAGTCGTTCCACCTCGGCGGCGTCGGTGACGAGCTCGGGCCGCGCGGCCACGTCGCGGCCGCGCAGCCGGATGCGGACCGGTCGCCCGCCGGCCAGGTTAAGCGTCCACCGGCCGCCGCCGGGGGTAAGCAGCACCTCGCCGTCTCGCGCGTAGCTCACCGGCTGCCGGTACGCCTTCCCGGTCTTGCGTCCGGTGTAGGAAATGAGCATCAGGTTCGCGCTGAGCGGCGTCGCGACCGGGAGGCTGAGCACCGCCCGCATGGGCACGTTGACGGCCCGCATGATCCGCGCGCGCCGCGCCATCGCGGCCGCATTGGGAGCCATAGGGATTCCTTTCCTATCTGGTCTAGGTCATTAGCGCGCCCCCGGCGACGTCGAGGACCACTCCGGTGATCCAGGACGCCTCGCCGGAGGCGAGGTACGCGGCGGCGTCGGCGACATCCCGCGGTGTCCCGAGTCGCTTGAGCGGGTGGCTTTCCGCCAGGAACGTGGCGAGCAGGTTGGCGTCCACCGTCGCGCGTCACCCGTCTTCAGGTATTTCCTGAAGCGGGGCGGGCGGGGTGAGGCTGCCACCCGCGTTGGCGACGAGGATGCCTACCGGTCCCAGGGGTTCCTCGACCTGGCGGCGCACGGCTTCGACCTGGCCGAAGTCGGTGACGTCGCCGGTCACCGCGACCGCCTTTCCACCGTCGCCGGCGAGGGCCGCCGCGACCTCATCCGCCGCGGCGCGGTCGCGCCCGTGCACGGCGACGGCCGCACCGCGCCGCGCGAACTCGGTGGCGATGGCTGCCCCGATGCCCCGCGAGCTACCGGTGACCAGCGCCACCTCCCCGTCGAACGTGCTCATGCCTGCTCCTGGGACGAGCGGGCGATGATCTCCATGAGGTGGCCGTCCGGATCGCGGAAGTAGGCGCCACGGCGGCCGTTCTTGCCGGTGTAGACCTGGCCAGCCTGCCGGCAGGCGGGGTCGGCGTAGTAGGTGATCGCGGCGTCCCTGATCCTGCCGAACGCGGCCTCCCACTCCTGCTCGCCGAGCAGGAAGGCGTAGTGGTGCTCGTCGACGTGATCGGAGTGATCGAAGTCCAGACTCACCCCGTTGGTCAGCGTGACGGGGGTGAAGTGGGCTAGCGGCGGGTCGACGGGCAGGCCGAGGATGTCGGCGAGGAACCGTGCCGAGACTAGCGGGTCACGGGCGGGGACGATGGTGTGGTTCAGTTCGACGGACATTGCTTTCGCCTTCCGGTTACCGGCCCATGCGGCCGTAGGTGCGGGCGGCGAGGATCGCGAACACGAGCAGCATGCCCGCGCTCCAGGCCAGGCAGCTGAGCACATCGTGGCTGGCCGGGCCGCCGAGTACCAGCGCCCGTTCGGCGCTGACCAGGGCGTTGACCGGCTGGTGGGTGCCGAACGCCTGCAGCCAGCCGGGCATGGCGGTGGCGGGCACGAAAGCAGCGGAGGTGAAGACGAGCAGGAACACCACAGGCACCGCCGCCGCCTGGGCGGCTTCGGGGTCGCTGACCCGCAGGCCGAGGGCGGCGAACCCCCAGGAGACCGCGTAGCCGAAGAAGACCACCAGGCCGAGCGCGCCGAGCAGGCCGGCCGCGCCGTTCGGAGTTCGGAACCCGGCGGCGAAGCCGACTCCGGTCATCACCACGACGACGAGCAGGTTGCGGGCCAGGTCGGCCAGGGTCCGCCCGCCCAGCACCGCGATCCGGGCCATCGGCAGGGTGCGGAACCGCACCAGGATCCCCGTGCGCACGTCGGCGGACAGCCCGACGGCCGTGCCGATCGCGCCGAAGGCCACCGTCTGCGCGAAGATGCCCGGCATCAAGAAGTTCACGTAGTCGGTGCCAGGTACGCGGATCGCACCGCCGAACGCGTAGCGGAACAGCAGCACGAAGATCACCGGCTGGATGGTGGCGAAGACCAGCGCCTGCGGCGTGCGTAGCAGGGTCAGGAGGTTGCGCCCCGCGACGTCGGCCGTGTCCGAGAACGCCGCCCCGATGCCGGACAGTCCCGCCATCAGCCGGCCCTGCGTCTCGGACGGCGCCATAGCGATGCTGCTCATGCCACTGCTCCTTTCCCTGTGCCGCCTGTCAGAGACAGGAATACGTCGTCCAATGTCGGCTCCCGCACCGCGACGGTCAACGGATCGGGCGCCCGGCCTTCCAACGAGCGCAGGATCCCGGTGAGCTCGCCAGACCCGGTCGCGGACCGGACCTTGATGCCCGCGCTGTCTCGCGCCGGCTGGTAGCCCGCCGCGGTTAGCACCGTCTCCGCGGTCTGCGCGCCAGCCTGGCCGTCGAAACCCAAATAGAAGACCACCGTGCCGAACCTGGCCTTGAGCTGGGCAGCAGTCCCGGTATCCACGACCCGCCCCGCGGAGATGATCATGATCTGGTCCGCGAGCGCGTCGGCCTCCTCGAGGTACTGCGTGGTCAGCAGCACCGTGGTGCCGGACCGGGCCAGGTCGCGGACCGCGTCCCACAGCGTGAAGCGGCTCTCCGGGTCGAGCCCAGTGGTGGGCTCGTCGAGGAACAGCACCGGGGGCCGGTGCAGCAGTGCCGCCGCCACGTCGAGCCGCCGGCGCATTCCCCCTGAGTAGGTGCGGACCAGTCGGTCGGCGGCCGCGGTCAGCCCGAAGCCGTCGAGGAGTTCAGCGGCGCGAACCCGGGACTGCCGACGTCCCACTCGAGACAGCCGCCCGATGAGCGTCAGGTTCTCCCGCCCGGTCAGGTTGGCGTCCACGGCCGCGAACTGCCCCGCGAACCCGATGACCTGGCGCACCCGCGCCGCGTCGGTGACCACATCAAGGCCGCGAACGGTGGCGTGTCCGCCGTCGGGCCGCAACGAGGTGGAGAGGATGGAGACGGTCGTGGTCTTGCCCGACCCGTTCGGCCCGAGCAGCCCGAGCACCGACCCCGCGCCTACCGTGAGGCTCAGCCCGTCTAGAGCGGTAACGGCCCCAAAGGCCTTCCGCAGCCCGTCCGCCTCAATAGCGTGACCGCTCATCGCACACCCCTCTCTCTCAGCCGTCTTCCTCGCGTCCGGACCCCGACTCCCGTCCGGAACCCCGACTCCCGTCCGGAACCCCGACTCGCGTCCGGAACCCCGACTCGCGTCCGGAACCCCGACT
>Ga0210390_10000464_pt1 | contig 44442 bp, 65 predicted proteins | sample IncBWH11OmetaG_FD_161050 | JGI IMG/M metagenome (GOLD analysis project Ga0210390, IMG submission 161050) | Forest soil microbial communities from Barre Woods Harvard Forest LTER site, Petersham, Massachusetts, United States - Inc-BW-H-11-O ... | reverse complement strand
TCCCAAGGACTATCCGCATGGGTTCTGCGCCCGGAGGCACGATGTGCCCGGCGGCCCGCAGGATTGCTATCTGATGGCGCCCTTGGAGGAGCTGCGCAGCGTTTTCGAGGGCGCCGGGCTCCATTGTCTGCCGCGCGCCGAGGGCGACGACTCGAAGATCGTTGAAACCTGGATTTGAGGGAGGAAAAGCCATGAAAGCCGTGGTCGAACTGACCCCGCCGATCAAAAAAGCGCGCAAGCCGTGCGACATGACCCTCGCCGAACTCAGGGCCGAGGTCAAACAGCTCAAGCGCGAGCTAAAAATGGCGCGCGAGGGCTTGAAGGGCATGCTCAAGACGATGCGCCAAATGGACCGCGAGACGCTCTGGATGATGGAGCATTGCGAGTTCAGGACTTGCGCTCCGACGCGGGCCGAGGCGATGGCGCGTGATTAGCAATCTCGTCTTCGCGGCGCTGGTCAGCATCCTGATGATCAGCGCATATCTCTGGGGCTACCGCGACGGCGTCAAATATTGCGCGCGGCAAATGCGGCCCTTGGCCGAGCAGGCGAAGCAAATGGCCGACGCGCTCAGGGATCGGCATGACTCCGCTTGAGGCCGCCGCGGTCGAGTTGGAGGAGCCCGACTGGCGTGAGCGTTTCGAGACGCATTGCGCCCGCTGGCCGAAACTACCCCGATACCTTCAGGAAGACGCCGCGTTCGAAAGTACCATGCGTGACTACCGGCGCTTTCACTTCAGCTGGGTCGAGGGCAAGCAGATCCCGCTGGCTGCGGATCCGGCCAAGATCGCGCTCGCCAAGCTCGGGATCTTTCCGCCGCGCTTTACCATCAAGGATGTGCTGCGCGATGGCGTGAGCGGCTTTCAGTGTGACGATCATATGTGGGTCGGCCCTTGGCGCATCGTCGCGGTCGAGGACCGCACGCTATGCCTAGAAAAATATATGGAGATCGAGGGCAAGCCGGAAACGCGCCAGATCGATCTCACCCAGGCGGATTGGGCGAAATACACCGCGAGCGCGGTCGCGGCGTTGGCGGCGAGGAGCGAGCATGAGCGAGGTGCGCAAGGTTTGGATGGAAATGGAGGCGGCGGCGCTCGGGGAGGTGCGGACTGACGCCAAATGGCGGACGCAGGTCAAAGCTTGGGCGGTCAGGCTCAAGCGCAAGACGGCGGTGCAAAAGACGCCCGGCGAAAAACGCAGCAAAGAGCAGATCTTGCGCGACAAGATTAAGATCATCTCGACCAGCGTCGCCGATCCCTCGCTCAACTATCAGATGATCCTGCAGCACTCGGGGGTGAGCAACATCAATATCGCGCGGGTGTCGGAAACGCTGACCCGGGCGCTCGAAGGCTACAACACGTTGCCCCATGCGCTCGCGGCCTACAAGGCTGAATACAATCGGAAATACCCCCGACTCGGGCCGCTTTAAACGGTAACGGGCTCCAGCAGCCAGAAGCTAGAGCCCGTCTGACGGTCCGCATGAGGCCGGGTGCGAAACAGCCTCGCGCCTCATCTAACAGGGCAATTTGAAACTGTCCACATCACGGTTTGACAGCCCCGGCGAACAGGTCGACATCTCGACTCCCCGCGGGTGCGCCGATGTCACAATTAACCACGATCCAGCGAAATTTAACCGTCAATTTCATCGCTCAACGCCGCCTCAATGTTTCAGCCGTCTGGTTCAAGAAAGAAAGCGCGGTCCCGGTCGAGGGGCCCGAGCAAACCATTACCCAGGACTGGCTAGTCGAAGGCGAGGAGCGCAATCTCGGGGCCGAATTACGCGATGGCTTCGTCGAGCTGCAGATCAAGGCCCCCGACGACGTCTGGTTCAAGCTTTTCGCTTCTCAGGTCGACGCGCGGGCGGCCTGGGGCGGCCATCTTAAGCCGGTCAGCTCCGTTCTCTTCAAGATCGCCGACCCCGCCTCCGTGGACGCCTGGATCGATCGTTGGCCCCGCGGTTCGCGCGACAACGCCAACGCCTGGGTCGAAACCAAGCTCGCCTACACCCCGGCGCCGACCAAGCGCGCCAAGCCGGTCATCCATTACAGCGCGCCTTTGCCGGGGTCGCGCTTCGCCGGGACGACCATGGTCTGGCGGCCGATGGGCAAGCCTGCAGCCGACGATATGGAGCTGGGAGCCGAGGATCTCGAAGCCAGGCCTGTGCCGGCGACCAATATGGAAACCCTTTGTCGGGCGATCGCTTTCGCCACCCTCGGCTATTGGATCAATGTCTACCTCGACCATGGACCTTGGGACGAGAGCCTGTTGCGCACACTCGGCGGCTGGATCGCGCGCGAGGCGTTCATTGACGGCCCGGCGGTCAACGCCAAGGGCAAGAGCCTCGAAGGCCTGTGCTGGGCGCCGGTCGACGGCGGGGCCAGCGCGGCTGAGCTGATCCGGTTCCTGGGCGGCCTGGGCGCGCCCAAGGCGCTGGAGGGTTTCTTTCACCGGGCCGAGCAAGAGCTTGAGCGCAACCGCCAAGCGCCGATCTCGGGCTGGCCGGCGATGGAGCGGACGCTCGGGGTTGCGGCCAAGATCGGAGTCCGGCGCGCCTTTCGCGCTGGCGGCGACGTCGAAGCGATCGAGGTGATGAGCGAACGCTACACCTATGATGTCTCGGGCGATGTGTATGTCGATCGCGATGCTCTGGTTAAGGGCCTTCCGTTCGAATTCACCTACAAGGCGCTATTTGCTCGTCACGGCAAAGATGATCAGATTTTCTTTGGTCAGAAGTCATACAATCCATTTCAGATTTATGCGCAATCGAAGCTCCGCACCGACGTCGAGCTGCATGAGTTCTATCCCGGCCAAGAGCCCGGGGCCTATCTGCGCTATTCGCGCGCCCATGGGCTGGTGACCAGCGATGATCGCTATGCCGACGAATATCGGATCCTCAACACCTTCCCCGGGTTCGCCGTCAAGCCGGTGGGCGTCATCGACCCACAAATCATGGTCGCCGCGATCAGCATGGTTGACCGCATGTTTGGGCTCTTAACCCGAGACAACGACGCCCAGATGATGTGGTTGAAGAAATTCATCGCCTGGATCATCCAGCATCCAGAGATCAAGCAGCAGGTCTGCCCGATCTTGGTCGGCGGCCAGGGGATCGGCAAGAGCCGGTTTGGCATCAGCTTTATGAGCGCGCTGTTTCAAGAGATGGCCGGGCAAGCCAAGGCCGGGTCGCTCGACGACGACAAGTTCTTGGTTACGCCCTTTCGCGGCAAGCTGATCACCTTCGTCGATGAAGTGCGTATGGAGAGCGTCGGCGCGATCAACATCATCAAGAACTTGGTCCGCGAAGATAAGATCTCAGGTCAGATCAAGTTCGGGCACCAGCGCGACTACTACATTCCCAGTCGGCTGATCTTGGCGACCAACTCGCCAGACATTGGCCTAACGCCAGAAGACGCCGCGGACCGGGCTTTCTTTTTCATCATGTCCCACACCCCTCAGAACATGCATAAGACCGACAACGAATTTTTGGCCTGGACAGGCACGCTCAAACCATTTTACGATACAGTCCTAGCGAACCTCCAAAGCGTCCCATTTAAACAACACCTCATGCGCTATTTCATGGACATTGCCGTCGAACGGGCTGAGTTGGAGGATCTCAGCCTGTCGTCGCGCGATGACGAAAATGTGGTGCGGGCCACGATGTCGAAATCACGCGAAGTGGCGCGAGCGATCGTCGCCGATGCGCGAGTGATCCAGGGGATGGATATTTCGGCATGGTTCAGTCCGGTTCAATTGCGAGATGCGATCAAGCGGGTCGATGGTTCGCGCACCAAGGTCGAGGCGTCTGCGGTGCTGCTCGAATTCGAGCGCGCTGGGGTGATCGAGATGGCGCGCGGCGACCTGCGCAAGTTCAAGTTCAAATATGGCAAGCTGCTGCAGAAGATGGGCGAAGCGCACAATCTGGAGATCGCGCCGAACTGGAACTTTCGACCCGATGATTTCGCCGATAACGATGTCGTTTCACCTAGTGGGGGCGAGCCATGGCGCGGGAACAAGCAAGGTCAACAAGCGCATGGCAAGCGTTACGACCCCGACGACATTGGTATGTCGGATTGATTTTTCTCACCAGCCCCGCCGACGCCTGCCACATCTATCGTGTCTGGCACTATCCCAAGCCACAAAAGTGTTTCACTGCGCTGGCCCGACAACCGAAAAGGTTGGAAAGTCGGATCGAGATCCCATTGCCCGCGCTCGATTGGATCGATTGCCCGCTGGGGGATGAGCGACTGCGCGGGATTGCGCTTTTGCGGGATTTGAAGGAAGGTCGCTGACCATGCATGAGTATGACGGACCTCCAATCAATTGGAAGGATCGGACCATGGCCATCAAACGCACCACCTCCACCACAATCTCCCGCACCCCGCCGCCGTTGCCCGCTGACGAACCGCCCCAGCGGTTAGGCGGTCGATTGCCCAGCGGCGAAGACAATCGTTGGCCCGACGTCGGGGTCGAGGAGGTCGAGCCCGGGGCGCCCGCGCAAGGCGAAGTGATCCCGGTCGGCGTCGAGCAACTCCAGCGCTCGCAAGAGATGCAGGCGATGGGAGTCCATAACTGGGTCGCCGCGCATGACGAGCGCAACCCCGATTATCAACAGCAGGCGGTCGAAGGCGTCTCGCCGACGATGATCGATTATGGTCGATGACGCTTGGCAGACTCGGATCCCGCAAGGTTGGATCCGCTATCCTGACGGGACTATAGGGCCGCCGAACCAAGTCGGCAGCGACTGGAACGCGCCCTACCGCCCAGCTCCTGGCGTCACCATCCCGCAATCGCCTGGGGCCCCGACGCCTGGCGGCGGCCTGACCCCGACCGGCGCTGGCTCCAGCGGCACGATGCTGCCAGGCAGCGGCGTCCTGCCCCGCTCGGCCAGCGCGGGCGCGCCAACGATGGGCTACCCGGCGATGGGCGGCTCCAGCCTCAACACCACCGGACCGCAGGTCTTCCCGCCCAACCAACGTCCGATCGCCCCGAACAAACAGGTCGGACGGTTCACCGGCGGCACTTCGACCGACAACACCTTTGAAGCTGGCAAGCCGATGGGCGCCGCAGCCGCGGGCGGCGCTTTCCCATCCTGGCTTAGCGGCGGCAACCTCAATCCCTGGGCGCGCGCCGCGATCACGGGCGCTGGCGTGATGGCGCCGACTCCGACCGCCAATGACGCGGCGCCGACCAACGCATGGTTCCAGCGTCCGAGCGGCGTCGGCGGCATGCCAGGGCCGCAGGTGACCAACCCGACGCCTGGACCCGCGCCGCCCGGCGTCGGCGGTCCCTACGTCGGCGGCCAGGGCGCTCCACCGCGGCCCGTAGCGTCAGCGCCTCCTGGCGCGCCCAGCCCAGCGCCCGCGGCGGCTCCGGTTGCGCCCCCTCCCGGCGTCACTCCGCCGCCGATCAATGGGCGGGTCAACCCGGCCTCGGTCAACCTCGGCAACAATCCCTGGATCACGGCGAGTCGGCCCAACATGAGCCCGCAGAATAGCGCGCAAGGCCGCCAGGGCGCGCCGCAGATGGGCATGCTCGATCTCTCGCGGCTGTTTGGCGGCGGTCAGCCCGCGGCTCCAGCTGCAGCTCCAGCGCCAGCGATCGGCTCGCCAGCGCCCGCCGTGCCTCCGGTTCGCCCGCGGGGCGCCTTGGCTTCACCGACGCCGCCGTCAGGACCGATGGATCCGAGCATCATCGCTCATCAAAACGCCGCCGGGGCCGGACCGATGGACCCGAGCATCCTCGCTTGGTCGAGACGACTGCAGCCGGGCTACAACGGGCCTGACGCGCTCACGCCGATAGGACTAACCCAATGATGGATCCCGTCACTTTCGCCGGTAAGCTCAACCTCATCGTTGGCTCTTATCCGTTCTATGGCTCCATCGGGGCTGAGCTGCAGGCGATTGTCACTGCGCTCAATCCGGACCCGACGACCTGCGACATGACGATCCAGAACGCGCCGAGAGGTCTTCGCCCAGGCGTCAATGGGCAAACGCCGTTCGTAAACGAGGTGCTCTTGCTGATCAACCGCGGCAAGGCGGGCAATCTCGCCAATACGGTGATGGCCGATTTGATCGACAATGAACTGAGCGCGATCTTGCCGCCGGTCAACACCACGGCGCCGTTCGCCACCGGCACGACGACGCTTAGCGTCACCACCGGGATCTGGCAAAACAGCCCAACCTCCTACACCTACCAATGGCTGCGCGGCGGGGCGAACATCGCCGGGGCGACCGCAGCGACCTATGTGACGGTTGGCGCCGATGCGGGAACGAATGTTTCTTGCCGGGTGACCGCGCATAATGGCGCAGGTTCGGCCCCGGCGACCTCCAACGCAATCGCGGTGGCGTGATGCCCCAGATCCTCGACGAAGCGGTCAAGCAGCTGAAGAAGAAGGGTTGGGGCACGTCGAGCGCCTACGCGATTGGCACCTCCGCGCTTCAAAAGAGCGGCTCGCTCAAGCCTGGATCGAACAAGCCGACCGCCAAAGGCGTCAAACGCGGCAAGATGTCCCAGGCCGAGCGCCGGAGGACGATGTGAAAGCGGAATGGCTCGACAGCACCGACATCCATACTTGCCTGTGCTGCGGGCAGACCATTCTTGCGCGGCCTGCGCCGATGACGCCGGAGCGCGCCGAGAAGGCGCTTGAGAAGTTCATCAAGCTTGGCTTGACGCGCGAGGATCTGCTCGGCAAGCACCGGGCGCAGATCGACTATCAGGCGCCGGGGTTCGCGGAATGGCTACAGGGGCAATGACCTTCGGCGAGCGTGCGGTCGGGCTGACCTTCAATCCGAGCGGCGACGAGACGGTGCGCGAGTTGAAGCAAGCCGCGGCGGCCTTCATCGATCTCTGCCACACTTACGGCGGCTCGACCGATGATCCCGAGATCAAGCGCATGTTCGCGATCGCCATCACCGAGGCGCAGACGGCGCAGATGTGGGCGGTGAAGGGCGCGACGTGGCGTTAAACGCGCACGAAAAAGACGCGCTCAGATTTCAAATTGTGGAATTGGTCGAGGCCGACGAGCCGGAGGCGGTGGTCGCGACGCTGAAGCGCATTGCTGAAAAGATGGCGATGCGGGCGATCCGTCAGGACGATCGGGATGCGGCGCGGCGTTGGGACGCGCTCGCCGAACGGCTCAGCCGGGTGCTGGATCCGATCAGCCGAGTCTGAACATATCGTGCCGCGCCGGGACGCAATTGCACCACTCAAGCGCCTGGGCTTGCGCGCCAAGGTTGCCTTGAAAGTAGTTCTGCTGCGCCAGGCCTTGATGGTACTGCGCTTGCTGCATATTCATGTTCGCCTGCTGCGATTGCGCCATCGCCATCAGTTGCTGCGCCTGAAACTGTGCTTGCAGGCGCAAGCGCATTTCCTCGGTAATCTGGTGAACGCCAAAATCTGGACCCGCAGGCCGCTGCTGCTCCTCGCGCCGTTCGGCCAACGCCCGCCAGCGATCGGCTTCAATCCTCGAAGTCGTAAGGTCGAGAATAGTCTGGTCGAGCTCCCGGTTGATATCCTCAAACTCGCGCTCGAGCTTATCGACCTTCGCTTGGAGACGGGTGATCTCGACGTCGACCGGCGGTTCGCGAAGCTTGGCGACGACGGCGGAAGTCATAAGCGCGAGGGTGGTTAGAACCGACATGGGATCTCCCAGCTGCGGACACCGACGAAGGGACCACAAAACGACAATCTTGGCAAGCTTTCCACTTGACAGTCCCACACAGTCCTAATAGCTCTGAGTGCAAGGCCCCTGTGTGGTCTTAACCAGAGGATAAGCAGATGCAATTCGATACCCAGACTGCGGCCACGTACGCTGGCCAGAAACTCGACTCGTTGCTGGAGCGCGCCACGCGTGACGCCAACATCTCGATCGAGAACAAGAACATCCCCGACGCTGTCACCTACTTCGCCGAGCTGCGCGACACGGTCAAAAAGCTCGCGTTGCGAATGAGCGCGCTCCAGTCGCTTGTCGACACTATGTCGCAGGAGATGATCCCCGGCCTGTTCGAAAACCAGGGCGTCAAGACGATCAACGTCATCGACGTGGGCCGGGTCAGCATCAACGACCGTTGGTCGGCCTCGATGCTCAACAAGCCCGCCGCTTTCGAATGGTTGAAGAAGACCGGCAACGAAGGGCTGATCATCGAAACCGTCAACGCCCAGACGCTGGGGGCTTTCGCCAAGGACGAGGCGCTCGCCAAGCGCCCGTTGCCGAGCGAAATCTTCAAAGTCACGCCAACGCCTTACGTTTCGATCACGAAGGCGTGAGATGAATTTCGAAAAGCCCCGCTATCGCTGGAATGGCGAAAAAGGAAAGTACATCATTATGGCAAATGAAGTCGCGAGAACAGAAAGCGCAGAGGTTCCTCAATGGATGAGGGCCGCCTCGACCGGCGCGTCGATGGGCAACATCGACCAGAGCGATCTCAAGCCGCCGCGGCTTAAGATCTTGGCCGGGCAGTCGCCGGAGATCATGGACCGCACGCCAGGGGCCCAGGTCGGCAACTTCTGGATGACGATCCTGAACATGGATTTCGGCCCCTCGGTCAGCGGGACGCCGATCTTCCTGCGCAAGAGCTACCAGCTCTGGGCGCCGAAAGGCCTCCCTGGCGATGGCGGCCAGAAGGGGCCGCTGGCGACCGCCTCGGACGGCATCCATTGGGATGTGCCGAACCAAGTTTTCGAGGTCCGGTTCCCCGGCAATCCGCGCGTCTACAAGTGGCACGTCAAGTCGACGGTGTTTGAGAACAAGATGCATAAGTTTGGGTCGAGCCAAGACGACAATCCGAACTCCAAACCCGCGGCCACGCTGACCTATGACGTGCTGTGGCTGATCGACCTGCCCAACGGCAAGAAGCAATTGTGCGTGTTCACCAACGCCAGGACGGGCATTGGGCCGACCCAGAACTTCATCTCCACTGCCCGAGCGATGGGGGTTGATCAGTATTTCCAACGCTACAAGATCGTCAGCCAGCGCAAGACCGGGCCAACCGGCGACCCCTACTACACCTACGAATATCAATATCTGGGCAATCTGCAGACGGAAGCGGAGGGGATCGAGGCGAAGGCCTTGTATGACCAGTACGCCAAGAGCGGCTTCGTCACCGACTTCGAGGCCGAGGCCGAGACGATCAACGCCGACAAGCCGCCTGCGGGCCGGTACGCGAACACCACCCAGGCGCCAGCGCACGACCAAGACGACATTCCATTTTAGGAACCCCCTGCGTCCCAGGGGTAGAAGAGGTCCACCCACATCAATCGCCCCCCGATTGCTGGGTGGGCCTCTTCGCAAAGGGGGAACGCATGCCACAGCTCAGTCCAGAGAACTACGTCAAGGTTACGGCGATCGTTAACCATGGGGTGATCAAGCTCGCTCTGCTCGACGCCTACCCAGAGCTTTCGCGTAAAGGGCAGGAAGAGATGATGATCGAGATCCTCGGCCTGATGGCGCGCCGCTACGGCTGCGAGATCCGGCGGTTTATTGTCGAGGAGCACGACGATGGAGAATAAATGCGAGGGGTTCACTCGCCCGCAATGCGAACCATGCCCGAACGAGGATACTCGCGTGGTGCGCGTCGCCACGGTTGAGGGTGATGAAGACAAACGCCTCTGCGCGGTTTGCATCGCGCATCTTTTGCCCCAGCTCGGGCAGGGCGGCTGGGTATGAAGTTCGTCAACATCGGCAAAAACAAGCAGCTGATCGAAGTGCCCGAGACGTGGAAGGAGGCCGAGGACATGGCCACCCAGGCGCTCGGGGCCTATTACGACGAGCGCGGTCGCAACGTCCTGCGCCTGTCGATCGCCACCCGCATCGCCTACGGCATGTTTGGCAAGCAGACGATGGCGTCCGATCCGACCACGGCGCTGCTCTACCTGATGCAGCGGATCTGCATGCGCAAAGGGGCCGGGCTTGACTGATCGGCGCACCAAGCTGGAGAAGATCCGCGCCCTGGCTGAGGATCCGCGCGCCAACCCGTATATGCGGGAGATGGCGCGCAAGCTCCTGCCGCCGGAGCCGCGACCGAACAAGCGCAATCCTGGACTCCAGCCCTCGTTCGACTACGAACGCTACACCTTCATGGACCTCAGCAACTGGAGCCGAACCGCCAATGGCAACCGCAGCCATGTCGTCACCCACAAAAACAAGGCTTACAGAATTGTTTTGTTTGAATACAAGAGCACCCAGGATTATGGCTGGCTGCGGATTGGCGTTGGCGATCCTCTGCGGGATTTTTCGGGCCGGTTCTACAGCCTCGGGGAGGCGCACAGAGACGCATGGACCCAATTGATGAAGCTCTAACCTACCCCTTCGCCGTCACTCTGTACGAGGTGTTGGAGATCGTTGTTGAGCACATCGACAAGGCCCAAAACACTTCCGACATGCTAAGGATCGGGGTTCACCTGAGGATGGCCAGCCGGGCCATGCGGTGCGCTCTGGAGATCTACGGCTCGCAATTAGAGGTGCTCAACAAGGAACCGAAATGAACACGTATGAAATCACCTTCAAATGCCCGAATAAGGAGAGCTTCATCGAAATGATCGAGAAGGTCGGGCCGGTCGCCGGCACGATGCAGGTCATCGTCAGCAAGATCGTCAGGGAGACGGGCGACGCCACCCCGTCGCTTAGGCCGCGCCGGGAGCATGGGCCACCCCAACCGAAACGGGTGCGCAGCTCGAAGGTCAACGACACCATCCTGGCGACATTGGGCGAGCAGGGCGAAGCCAGCGCCAAGGATCTGAAGGACGCCCTGGAGCGCGCTAACCTATCGCCGGGCTCGCTCTCGACCGGGCTCGCGGCGCTGCAGAAGAGCGGTCAGATCGAACGCGTTCGTGAGGGCGTTTACGGCATCGTCGGCAACCATCAGCAAGCGGCGGAATAAATGACGGACCCGATCAAGCAATTCGCCAAGACGTTGGACGCGCACATTCGCGCTCATGTCGAAAAGCACGATCTGGTCCTCATCGAAAACGACCTCCTGGTTGCTCACGATCCGCACACAGGCCGCATCGTCATCACCTTCGAAGTGGTCAAGAAGATCCTGAAAGCGGCTGAGTGATGGACGAAGCGACCCGAAAACGCGAACTCGTCAGGGAGATCAATGCTCTCCCCGGCGGGTACGCGCGGCGGTGGGAGGACCGCTGGGCGACCGGGCTGTTGGATCTGGTGATGAAGCTACCCGGTCATCCCATCCTCTGGGGCGAAGGGAAGATTGTCAGCGGCAACCTTTTCTTCCCCACCGAGCGCCAGTGGGTCGAAGGCAACCGGATCATCGCCGCGGGCATGCCAGCGGTTCTGATCGGCTGGAAGGCGCGCAACATGTACGTCAGTCCATGGGTCGAGCAGGCCGACATCCGCACCTGCTTCTACGGCAGCGGGCAATGGGTCGGCGTGCTGTTCGAATATCTGAAGGGAACCTGATGAACCTCGATGACAGCCTTTTCGAAGACATGAGCGCGCTCGCTCAGGGGCTAAAATTCGCATTTCGGCGCGGGAAAAACTGGGAGACGTTGCCGCCAGAAAGCAAAGAGGCGCTGGAGCTGATCGCGTCGAGCCTCGCTCAGATCCTGACCGGCAATCCGAGCGACGCCAGACGCTGGGTCGACATTGCTACGCTAGCCAATCTTCGCAGCAAGGCGCTGGAAGGTTCGCTGGAGAAGAGCGTCGCTCAGACGCGCGTCATCACTCCAAAGAACCTGTTTGATCCCGCCCCGCGCCCGCTCGGTGACGCATGAAGCTCGTCGAGATCCTAGCGCGCTGTGAAACCGCTTACGGAGAGATGGTGGCGATGCGCGCTCAACTCGAAAGCGACACCTCAGATGAAACCGCCTTTGCGCTCGGTCAGGCGCTCGGCGCGGTCTACCGAGCAAAAGGATTGGTCGAGCGCGACCTCAAGCTGCAGAAAGAGCAGGAGGAGGCCGATGCGTAACCTGCGCGCCCTCGACGCCTTTCGCATCCCCGACACGCCCACCGAGCACGCTGACAGCGAAGGCGCCTTCCTGATCCCCTACCCGCTCGCCGGAGAACAGCTGCGCTGCCTCGCCAGCAACCACGCGGGTTGGGATCACCTTTCGGTCAGCCTTCATGTCAGCAAGCGCACGCCAACCTGGGCTGAGATGGAGTATGCCAAGCGCACGTTCTTTCATCCCAACGAAGTGGCGATGCAGCTGCACGTCGCCGAGGACGAGCACATCTCGATCCACCCCTACGTGCTCCATTTGTGGAGGCCGCACGACGTTAAGATCCCGCTACCACCGAGGATGATGGTCTGATGGCTAAAGGCTTCACCTACAAAAGCTACTCGTTCGTCGACAAGGATCCGATCATCGACGAAATCCGCGGCGTCGTGCAGCTGAGCGGGTTCTCCTACAAGAAGATCGAAGAGGCCTCTGGCGTCACCTCGAAGACGCTGCACGACTGGTTCGACGGCGAGACGCGCAAGCCGCAGGCCGCTACGCTCAACGCAGTGGCGCGGGCGCTGGGCTACAAGCTCGGCTTCGTCCCTTACGAGGCGGCCTCTGTCGCTCAACCCACGCCCTCTATGGGCCACGTCGTTCGCATGGCGAAGATCCGGAGGGCGAAGTGATCTGGAACATCATAACCATCATCTCGATGTGGGCCTGCGTCCTCAGCGCGCTCGCCTGCGCGATCGCGATCAACGGAGTCATTCGCGTGACGCGGCGATCCAACGTCGAAATGAAACTGGCGCTGGGCGCTCTCAACGACGCCTACAGAGAAAGCTGGGAGATCGTCCACGCTGACCTCGATCTCTTCAATCGCCGGATCACTGAACTGGAGAACCGCCTATGAACTGGTTCCCCATCCTGCTTGGCCTCATCGCCTTCGTTTGCATGTGCCTGCCGTGCCCTCCGGTCCGGGATTGGCTCGACGGCATGGACAAGGAACCGGGCGATGACTGTTAAATTCAAGATCGGGTTCACCATCGACGGCGAGACGCTGTTCGGCCTGATGTCGAAGTTCCTGCCGATCGACGATCTCAGCGTCGAGGAGATGGTCGAGCGTCAACCCCGGATCCCGATCGAGGCGATCGCGCACGCCGTCAAACACATCACCAAGCCCAAGCGAACCGCGAAGCGCGCCTCGCCAGGCCCCAATCTGGAGAAGGGCCTCAACGGGATCATCATGGCCGCCCTGTCTAGCGGGCCTCAAAGCGCGAAAGATCTGCTGCCCAAAGCTGTGGCCGCGGGCTTCTCACCTAACTCGGTCACTTCGCGGCTGGAGGAGCTGCGCAAGTTCGGGACGATCGAGCGCGTCGGCGATGGAACGTGGAGGAAAAAATGAGCACGCTTGACCCGGTCCAGATCGCGGGCCTCGATTTCGCCAGGGGCAAGCCCGGCGTCGGCTGGTTCATGGAGCAAGGGCTCGGCAAGACCCTGACCGCGCTGACTGAGTTCGAAGGCCTGACGATCGCCGAGGAGGCTGATCGGCTGATCGTGATCTGCCCCAACACGTTTAAGGAGGGCTGGGTCGACGAAATCGAGAAGCACGAATTCGACTTCGACGTCCATGTCTTCGAGTCGGCCAAGAAGAAACAGGCGGGGCAATTTATCAACAGCTTGCATGAGCGCCCGCCGGTGTTCATCCTGAACTACGAAGCCATCCGCAGGCCCAACGTGCTGCAGGCGATGGTGCTATGGGCCAAGCGCGGCAAGGCCTATTTGGTGATCGACGAGAGCATCCAGATCAAGAGCAACAAGTCCGAGCAGACCAAATGCGTCCACCGGCTCGCTCCGATCTGCCGCTGGGTGCGCTGCCTGACTGGGCGCCCGCAGACGCAAGGACCACAGGATCTGTGGGGGCAATTGCGCGCGCTCGGCCTGTTCCAAGATCGGAACTTCTACGCCTTCCGCGGCCTGTTCTGCATCATGGGCGGATGGCAGATGCGCGAGGTGGTGCAGGCCAAGAACACCGATCTCCTGGCCTCGATGATGACCCCTGTGGTGTTCCAGGCGAAAAAGAAAGACTGGTTGCCATCGTTGCCGCGCAAGGACTTCACCATTCGCGACTATGCGATGTCGAACGAGCAGGCGCGCCAATACGCCTCAATGGAGCATGAGTTCCTACTCGCCATCGAGGAAGGCTATGTCACAGTCGACGTGGCGATCGCGAAATATGAAAAGTTGGCCCAGATCCAAACTGGCTTCGTTTACGATGAACATGGTGACGCGCATCAGCTTGTGCTCCCCGATGAGAACCCGCGTCTCAACCTTCTGCGCCAGCTTCTGGAAGAGGAAACTGAGGGCAAGGTGTGTATCGTTTATCGCCACCGGCCAGTCCTCGATATGCTGGCCAACGCGCTGGGCGGCGGCGCTTGGATCAAAGGGGGGATGAAAGCGGACGAGGTCGAGGACCAAAAGCGGCGCTTCAACACCGACCCCTTCTGCCGCACCATCTTCCTGCAAGCGGAAGCCTCCAAATACGGCCACACCCTGCTCGGCGGCCCGGGACCGGATGATTTATGCCGGACGATGATCTTCTTTGAAAATAGTTACAGCGCCGACACCAGGGACCAGATAGAAGATCGGATCCACCGGCGCGGCCAGACGGGCGAATATGTGTCGTACATCGACCTCTCGGGTTCGGATCTCGACCGGCGGATTGTCAAAGCCCTGCAACGAAAAGACGCGCTCTATCGTTCAGTGTTCAAGAACCTCAAGGTCGCGGAGCCAGCATGAGCTATCGCGTCCCTAGCACGCGCTGCACCAACTGTGGCAAGGATATGGACGCCGCCGATCCGACCAGCGGTGGTCGAGGACCGAAACCCGGCGATGTCGCGATATGTTTCTACTGTCATCATCTTATGGTCTATGGCGACGAATTGATCTTGCGCGAACTCACTGATCAGGAGATCAAAGAGGTCGCCGGGGAACCAGAGATCATCCTGGCGATGAAAGCGCTCGGTGAATTTAAAGCAAAGGAGAAACGCTAATGGCACAAGGTTCGTGGGCGTACATTCAGTTTTTCGACCAACCGGGCGGCGGGCACCCCGACCATGAGCTTCCTGGGCGCCCTGGACGCCCCGGTCAGCTCCCTGGCTTCCCTGGCGCGCCTGGGCATCCCGGTCATTTGCCATCTCGCCCCGGTCGTCCTGGCCGGCCCGTGGATCCCGATTGGGGCGTCGACGAGGGCGAGGGCGGCGGCGAGGACGCCGGCCAGCTGCCAGTGTGGCCGCTCGATCCCGAGCATCCCGACGTCGGCCTGCCGCCGGTCGCCGGTCAACCGTTGCCGCCCGTCGACCCGCCCCCGGGCACCGTCTGGCCGCCGCTCGACCTCCCCGGCGTTCCCGAGGGCAAGGCTTTGGTTCTAGCTGCGGTGGTCAGCTCGACTGGCCACAAGAAAATGCACTATTTCGTCGTCGACATTCCCGAGGGCGGACAGCCCGATCAGGGACTGCCGGGCGAGGGCGAGGAAGGCCCCGATCAGGAGCTGCCCAGCCCCCAGCCGCCGCGGCCGGGTCAGGGTCTGCCTGGTCAGCGTCCGCCGCAAGGCGGTCGGCCGCCGCAGCCCGGCCAGGGTCTGCCTGGGCAGCGGCCGGGCCAACGACCGCCAACCGCTGGACAATTGCCGACCCGGCCCGGCGCGCCCCAGCGCCCGCAGCCGAAGTAGCAAAAAATATCCGTATCAATGATACGGATATTAGAGATCCAAGGAGCGTCGGCATCCCGCCGACGTTTCCCTTTAGGAGGGTGACATGAATAAGCTTCTTCTATCAGCGGCGCTGCTCGCGGCGCTCGCGAGTCCGGCGCGGGCGACGTTGCAAATCGAGGTGTTCGATAACGGCGCGCTGATCGACAACGTCACCGGGATCACCACCGGCGCGGCCAGCCTCACCGCCAACGACGCCAATTTCGCCAACATCACCATCGCCGCGCAGGGGAGCCCGATCCTGCCCAACGCCGACCTTTCCAGCGTCACCCTCGACGCCAGCGCCGCGGCCGGCTTCACCGGCTCGCACACGTTGACGGTCGATATCCTGCAAAGCGCCATCGACGGGCGCGGGAACACGCTCAGCACGTTTACGGTCAACGGGCTCACCAACGACCCCGGCCCGACCACCGAGTCGACCTTCGCCGATGGCGGATTGCTCGCTTCGCACACCTTCCCGGTGGCGCTGCTCGACGGTTCCGCGGGTCCATTCTCGACGGCGACTGGGCCGTTCACCTCGGACGAGACGCAGTTCGCGATCGACTTCACCGCGCCGCGGCAGTCGTTCGGCGGCTCGATCCAGTTGACCACCGGCGTGCCCGAGCCCTCGACCTGGGCGCTGATGCTGCTAGGCTTTGGTCTGCTCGGCTTTGTGGGCGTTCGTTCACGGGCCAGCCGGATTGCCGTTTAAGCCTACACCCCCTGTGGCCGCGGCAATTCGGGGGAGGACGAGCACCGCTCTCGTCCTCCCTATTTCCCGTGAAACGCTATTGGCTCTGATCAGGTTGCGGGTAGCCTGACGCCGCGTGCGCGATCGTCGCCCTCAAGATCGCGTTGCCGATGTCGCCGCCGGTGGTGGTGAGCGGTCGGCCTGTTCCAATCGTGAACCGCGCCGCATTGAGGTTCGCCGCCGGCTTGGGCGCCGCGGCTGAATGCAGCCCATGGAAGAGCATCGCCTCTTCGCCGCTGTGGATCAGCGCATTGGTGTAGGGATCCTGACCCTCGGCGGCGTTCACATAGCCTTCGAGCGCGCCGGTTCCAGCGCCAGCGACCGGCGCTAGGATGTGCCGAGCGGCGAAAGGACTGAAGCTCGGGCTCAAGGATCCATAGAGCTTGGCGAGCGCGTCGCCCTGCGCCGTGCCGGGGGCGTTCGAAGGAAAACTCATGGTCTGCTTGACCGCCGCCTTGGTGAGTTCGCTCGGGTCGGCGCCCAGGCGGTTCAGATCTTGGATCTTCTGATACAGCGCATTGCCCGCCTTCTGCGCCGCGGCGGCCTCGCCGACCTGCGCTGGGGCTCCGGTCGCGCCGACGCTGCCCGGACTCGGCGCGCCGTTGGACAAGGTGGAGTCGAGGGCGTCGGCGAAGCGGTGCGCGACCGGATTGGCGCCGTTGTCTATGTTGTTGCGCAGTTTATAGCTCGCCTCCTGCAGGTTCTTGGCGGTGACCGAGGACTGGCTGGCGACATCGTTGACGATCTTGTCGATCTCGGGCGTGATGCCGACGTCAATACCCTTCCGGCCCAGCGGGTTGTTCTGAAGATTGATGGCGTTCCTGACCGTGCTGATCGGCCCGGCGTACGACGGATTATCGAAGTAGATTGTGTTTAAGGGCGCGTAGGCCTTCTCCTTGTCGGCGACCATGCCGGTCGGCGCGCCGCCGCGGCCCGGTTGACCGACCTCGGCCTCGGTTGGGCCTTTCTGGGTTGGCCCAGCCTCGCCCCTGGAGGCTACGCCGCCGGCCGCGCCGGTAATCCCGCCCATCAGCGCGCCCTGGCCGACGTTGCTGAGATCGTCCCAGCCCTGGTTGTGGCCGTAGGTTCCGGCTGCGCCCGCGGCTGCGCCTTCGAGGCCGCCCGCCGCCGCTCCGGCCCCGACTCGGGTGGCTAGCCCAGCGCCCGCCGAAGTCACTCCAGGCACGGCGCCGACGATCCCGCGCGCCGCTGGCCCGAGAACCGAACCTGGCCCGGCATAGCCGATCGCCTGCGCGCCATAATCCATCAGCCCCATGTTGCGATGCGCCTGGGCGATCGTCTGCTGCGCGCCGGGGCCGAGCATCTTGCCGCCGAAACCGAGCGTGGCGTAATCGCCGATCGACAGCGCCGTGTCGCTCGCCGCCGGGACCACGCCCTCGGTCTTGGCCATGGGGCGGGTGAAGAAGTCCTTGAGGCTATTGCCCGAGGGCTTCCAGTTTGGGTCGAGTTCGGAGGCTGGCGCAACGCCGAGATATTTGGTGAAAAAGTCGCCGGGCGCCTGCGGCTTGGGCGCATCGGTCGACAGCGGCACCGGCTTGACGATCTGGTCCCAGCTCGATCCCGAGGGCGCGGCGGCGGCGGCGCCGCCCTGTTGCGCTTTGATGGCGTCGTCCCAGCTGGCCATGATCAATAACCCGCGTAGCGAACTTGCCCTGCTTCATCGAAGCCCTTGGGCACGACATAGGCCCGCCCCTTGGGCAATTTGAGCAGGTCAGCGGTCGATTGGATCTGCGCCGGGGTCGAGGTCCGCTTCGGCGTGTTGTCTCCGGCCAACGCGCCGCCTGGCTTGTAGATGTCGTCGACCCGCTTGTCGTAGTCGTAATCGGTGAGGTTGGGCGAGTTCAATTGTTGCGCCTTGCCGAAGATCCCGGCGCGGTGATCCTGAAGCGTGTCCTGATAACGTTGGGTCGCCCGGATGAAGGCGTCGTAGCCCTGGCTCAGGGTCATGTTGCTCTTCGACGGCGCATCGGCGGTCAGCTCCTTGGTCGAGATCCGCGAGCCGGGGAAGTCCTGCACCGCGGAGCCGAACTGGCCGGCCATCACCTGATCGTAGATCCCCTTCAGCTCTTGCGCCTGCGGCGACAGGAGCACCCCTGGCGTATGCTGCTGGGCCGGACCCAGAAATTCATTGAGGTATTGCTTGTTCTTGGGATCGAGCAACTGGTTCACCTGACTCAGTTGCTGGTCGTAGGCCTTGGTGGCGCTGTCAAAATTGTTCTGGGTCGAGGCGATCTCCTTGGCCCGGTCGCCCTCGGTCTGGGTGTGGACCGCCCATTTGTCCGGCGAGTTGAAGTAATCGGGCGGCGTCTGGCCGGGGTTTTGCTGCTGCCAGGCCACCTTGGCCCGGGTCATGTCCTGAATGTTGGGCGGTCCACTGAGGCCCGACGCGGCGGTGATCATGTCGCCCGCCTTGCCCGAGTTGACCCCGGCCAGGACCATTTCCGGCGACATGCCGGTGCGGCTCGACATCTCGCTGATGAATTGCGGCGAGCGCAGCTGCGCCAAGGCGGCTTGCTGGTACTGCATCTGCTGCATCTTCATCATGTTGCCGAGCTGGGCGCCGGCGTCGCGCTCCTGCGGCATATTGCCCATCAGCGCCGCCGCCATGCTCGGCGTCGACAACGAGGCGGCCATGGTGGTGAGGCCACGATCGATTTCGTTGGCCGAGCGATTGCGGGCTTCGAGCTGCATATAGAGCTGGGTGAGATCCTGGGGGCTCTGCGGGGCCGCGCTGGGAGGCGCAGGAGGCCCGCTGGGCGGGGTTGGCGCATTGGGGCCGCCACCGGCAGGCGAGGCTGGCTTGGGCAAAGGCTGGCCGGCATTGGGCGTCGGGTTGGGCGCGCCGCCGAGCGTCCCAGGCGGCAGCACCGGGCCGCGGATCAGATTGAGCAGCTCCTCGCCGATCATGCCGTCGCTCCCTTGGCCGCCTGCAGCTGGTTCAGGGTGTTGAAGAAGGTCGCATTGTTATAGCCGCCCGCCCCTGTAGAACCGCCCTGCGGGTGGGCGGCCAGGAAGGCGGCCAGGACCGAGGGCTGGGGCGCCCCGGTCTGGGCCGCGCCCGGCTGCATCGCCGCCCCCGGCGTCGTCACCTTGCCGGGGTTGGCGAGCGCCTGCAAATAGGCCTGGCGCGCATTGGCGGCGTTGTCTGGCGCCGCCGCCGCCGGGACCGGATTGACCGCCTGTGCGCCCGGCGTGAAGGCGGGATCCGTCCCGCCGAAGGCGGGACCGGGCCCCGATCCACCGGGGTTCATGCCGTAGAAGAGGCTGTTGACCGGGCTGGGCGTCGCGGCGCCGCTGTTCAGCGTCGTGCCCGGCGCCGCGGGCGCTGGATTAGCGGCGTTGAGCCCGGCCAGGAGCCCTGGATAGCTGGCGATCGGCTGGCCGGTGGCGGCGTTGACCGGCGCGCCGGCATAACCGGCCATCGGGATCTGGCCGGTGAATTCGAGATAGGGGTTCGGGTTGGTCAGCCCCTGGATCCCCATGACATTCATCATGTCCGCGGCGGGATCGTCGTTGCTAGCCATAGAGGCCTCCCGTGGAAGTCAAGGTGGTGCCAGGCGTCGTGGTCGGATCGGCCATCGGCAGCAATTGGCCGCCCGGACCGTAGGCTAGATGGGTGCCGACCTGCTGCGGGCCTCTCGGCTGCTGCATTGCGCGCTGTTGATAGGCGGCCATCATTTGTTGCGCTTGGTTGGCGATCTGCGCCTGGCGCATCGCGCCGGGGCCGAAGCCCGCCGCCATCTGGCCTTGGAGATCGGCTTGGCCGGGCGGCGCGTTCTGCGCCGATCCGCCCGCGCCCGCGCCGCCGCCGAGCGTCTTCTGCAGGTCTTGGATCGGGCTCGGCCCCTGGCCGGCGTCGCCCGAGCCCGCGGTCAGCGAGGCGATCGCCGCCCCGACGCCGGTCGGCTTGGCCGCAGGAGGCGCGCCCGACGTGGCTGGAGTCGAGCCGCCGAGAAAAGACTTGTAAGCCCCGCTCTTATAGGTCGTCCAAGCATTAAGCCCTTCACTCCTGTAAATTTGGGCGGCCAGCGCCGCTTGCTGATCGAGCGGCAGGCTGGCGACCTTCGCGCCGCCCATCTGCGGATGAGCGGCGTCGTTGATCTGGAAGACTCCCCAATCGCGACTGCCGTTCTTGTTGGGAGGGCTGACCGGATTGGCGCCGAAACGACTTTCCGCACCGCTGACCGCAGTCAAAGTCGGAACGACGCTCGCCGGAACGCCAGCGCGGATAAGCGCCGAAGCGATATCGGATGACGAATAAACGCCGGTCGGCACAGAGTTCGCAGTCGTGCCAGGGGTGTTAGCCACTCATCGCCCCTATGTCTTGGTAACCGCCGGTCACCTGATTGGGGATGGCCTGGCCCGGCCCCATCGAACCGCCAACGAAGATCTGACTCCCGACCTTGACCGAATTCTGAGCCGCCAGCGGACCGGCCCAAGGCGGCGGGCGGCCGGTCGCCATGCTGCGCGGCGCGTAATAATGGGTCGCGCCGTTGGTCGGGTCGGGGATCTGGCCGCTGTAAACCTGATCGACCAGATTGCCGAGCTGAGTGTAATTGGGGATCTGAGAAGGCGGCGCGGTGACCAGCTTGCTGGCTTCCTTGCCATGCGCGAACCCGGTCACCCCATTCCAACTTGAAAATTCACCGGGCTTCTGGATGACGCCGGCAACGCCTTGACCGTAGCCGCCATCGGCCACCCGGTTGAGGATGGTGTGCGCGACCGCCGCTTGACCCGCAGGCGGTTCGCCGCCCGCTTCGGCGGCCAAGGTCCGAACCATGACGTCGCGATCCTTCGGATCCATCGGGACGCTGTTGATCGTGGTTCCAGGGACGTCAGCCACCGAGCGCCCCTACGATGGGCGCGCCAGGAGCACGAAGTTTGCCGCCAGCGAGGATGCCCCGGGTCGGCGGGGTGGCGTTCGGCGACAGCGCCCCGCCGGGCTGCGGACGCTGGCCGATCATGTCGATCGCCTTCTGCACCCCCGAGGAGGAGCGCGGGGTGGCGAGCGCGCTCAGGACGCCGGGGTGAACCATCATCTTGCCGCCCCCGCCCGGGATCGGCGCGGTCGAGCCAGGGAACTTCTTCTCCACGTCCTCGGCCATCGGGCCGACCACTTTCGGGTAGGACTTTGGATCCCCTTTGTACCTGTAAGCATGGATCGGGATCCCGTGGCTCATGCCGATCTTCTTGATGTCGGTCTTGAACTTCCGATCGGATTGCCCGCCGAACGCGCCGCTGGCCCCGAACATGCCATTGGCGCCGAACAGGCCGCCGAGCATCTGCAGGCCGCCGAGCGCGGTCGCCGCCGGGTTCGACTGGGTGGTGGTCGAGGTGCTCGCCGACGTGCCCGACGTCCCGGTGTTGTAGGGCGTCATGCCGAGCGCCGACTCCATGATCCCGAGCTGCTGCTGCGGGTACTGGTTGGCCTGCTGGAACTGGGCGATCTGGGTGTTGATGTCGTTCTGCGCTTGCGTCTGCTCCTCGCCGCCCGCCGAGGTCAACATGCCGTAATTGGCGATGTTGTTTTGCATCTGCTGGATGCCCAAATTGCCCAGCCCCTGCGAGGCTTGATTGACCAACCCCTCCTGGCTCAAGCCGGCCTGCTGATTGGCCGCCGCGGCGGCGTTCTGCTGGCCGACGTCGAATTGCGCTCCTTGCTGCGCCTGGGCGTAGTTGGCTTGGTTGAGGCTGGCCGCCATCTGGCCTTCGTTCAAGGCCCCTTGCGCCTGCGCCACGCCTTGCTGGACGCCCATGCGCGAGCCGCCATAGGCGTTGGCCGCCGAGGCCTGATCTTGGATCTGGTTCTGCTGCAGGGCGTTGGCCTGCTGCATCAACGGCAAGGTCTGTTGGATCACGCTGGACGTGTAAGGGTTCTCGTAACCTGACAGGTTGGTGGAGCTGAGCTGAGCCGGATTGATCGCGCCCGGCGTTTGCGACAGCGTGTTGAGATAGCCCGCTTGGGCGGCGTTTTGGGCGTCCTGGCCGACGTTGCCGCTATTGGCGGCGAGGTTCCAGCTCTGCTGGGTCTGCGGCGAGACGTCCGCGACCATCTGCCCCTGGAATTGCTGCAAGGGCTGGTTGGCCACTTGCTGGGCCAGACCGTAATTCTGCTGCCCGGCGTTTTGCACCCATTGCGGGATCTCGTTGGTCGACTCGCTCGATCCTTGGGTGTTGGTGGTTGAGGATCCGCCCATCAGAGTGCTCGCTGATAAAGGAAGCTTTTGGTCCTAATCTTCCAGCCTTGGGTCAACGGATGGTCGAGCCATCCGCGGCGACCGTAGGCCTGAACCAGACCGATGTCATTGGCGTCTGCAAACTGGAAAATTCGGTCTAAGAGTTTCCGGCAATCCTCGAGCGCGCCGACCACCACGAGAATTTCGAGCAGCTTGGCCCGGGGAAAACAGGCGATTTGGGTGATCGCCCAGGTTTCGCCCTCGACGAAGCTCTGCATCCGGCCCTCGGCGATCGCCGACAGGATGTCGGACACGGTATAGAGCCCGCCCATCCGGTCGAGCAGACGCGCCAGCTTGGCGTGATAGGGATGCATGGTCATCGCGTCGGGCCTGGACCTCCGAGCGGCACCGGAACGGCGGTGAACGTCCCATTCTGACTGACCGTGAGCAGCCAGACGTTCGGCGCCACGCCGGGCGGGGCGTCGGTCGCCTGCAGCAAGATCCCGTTCAACGCCGTATTGGCGTTGAGCTTGGCGGCGAACCCCTGCCGGCACCACAAGCTAAACTGGTTGAGGAAGTTCGACAGCACCGTGGAGATGGTCGGGTCGTTGGGCAGCGGCGGCGGCGGACGGGCCTGCGGCGGCGAACCGGAGCCAGGGCTGGTGACCATCAGCGATCTCCCCGCGGTGCGCTGTCGACCAGGTGCTGGCCGACTGTGACCGGATTGACCTGCGGCCCCTGCAGCTGGATCCTGAGCCGGATGTCGCGCCCAGTGGTGCGCAGGTCGACGAAACCATTCGAGGTGTTGACCGGGCGCGGCGCGGTCTGCGCCTCCTGCACCGCGATCGGCGCTCCGGTCGGTCCAGGCATCACCGACCGAGAATTTTTGTAAAATAGGGAATAGAGCAGATTGGCGACATCGCCCATGATGTCGGGGATCATCTGCTTGACGGTGACCAGCCGCGAGCCCGAGGTCAGGTTGAGATCGAAGGTTTCCGCCCACGGCAGCGGCACGTTGGCCGGGTAGACGACGCCGATCTCATGTTGATAGGCGTTGAGCCCATCGGCCATGATGGTTTGCACGGTGTAAGAAGCGGCGACCCCGGCTGAACGGGCCATCTGCCCCATCGACCACCAGCCATCGCGATAATTGTAAATCACGCACCGGGTGTTCGTGCCCGAGGGGTTGTTGGCCACGCCCTGCGGGAAGAACCACCAGAACTCCGAGAACGGGCTCACATGCACGGCGCAGGCTTGCTCGCGCACGTTGAGGATGTCGATGTCGGCGTCGATCCAGGGCCGCACCTTGCATGGCACCGGCTGCACCCAAGCGCCGTTGTAGCTGAACATCCCCTGCTGCGAGAACCACAGCGTCAGCGTCGCCGTCGGCACCACGCTCTGCGGCGACCAGGGGGTGCAGTTCTTGCTGATCTCGGTGTAGTTGTAGATGTAGGGCAGGCCGAGAAAGGCGTTGAGATAGGTTCGGGTCGCGGTCCACATCAGGACGCCGAGCGGCCCGGCCACGGCGGCGATGATCGGGCTCGCGGGCTCGACGTCGAGATAGCCGGCTTGGCTGGTGATGTTGGAGTAATCCCAAGCGTAGGGGTTCTCCTGATCACACCAGGCGAAGCGCCGGAACGAACCGCCGTTGACGTTGTCGTACGCGCCGAAAATCATCACAAACCGTTCGTTTGTGACCACGAAAGAGCGCCCGATGGGAACGACGCCGCGCCCGGAGTCCGCGATCACCGGCGTGGCGACGTTGCCGAAATAAAGCAGGTCGCCCGACGCGCCTGCATTAAGCGCCGGTGCAGTTAGAGTGAGGGTGTTGCCGGTATAGCTCTGAACCGCGCCAACCTCATTGTTGGCGGTGTTGTTATAGACGTTCATTCCCGGCGCAGCTTGGCCGCCGCTTGGTGAAACCATGGTGATGGTGGTCGCCGTCGTATCCCAGGCCGCCGACGCGCCAATGCCAAAGATAAACCCCGGCGGCCCATTGCTCGGATCCCATTGCAGCAAGCGGCCATCAGGCGAGGTCATCGCCAGCAGGATCGCGCCGAAATTATCGAGCGAGAAGGCGTCGGGCGCCTTGTCGAGCGCGCTGATGGTCGACTCGGGCCGCGGCGTGCCATAAGTCCCGGCGCTATACGGCCCCTCGCCATAACCGCCTTCCGTCAGCGGAACCGGCGCCGTGATGCCGCCGCCTGGGGTGATGTCGTAGAGCGCGCCGCCGAGGTCGACGTAGAGATTGCTCTCGCACAAATAAGCGATGTAAAACACATCGTTGAGGTCATACCAGCTGTGGATCACCTTGCAGCGCGAGGCGAACTGGTAAGTGTATTGGGCTTGTCCGCCGACCGGAGCGAGCCGGCCCTCGACCCAGCGCATGAGGTTGACTTCGGCCCAATTGGACGAGCGCATCTGCTTGGTCGGCAGCGCGACCACGCCGGGCGGGATCTCGATCGGTCGAAATTGCGTCGACACTATTGAAACCTGATGATGTACGGCACCGCGACATAGGTCGGGACGACGGTGATCGGCGCCCCGCCGCCCGCGTTCTGGATGCTGATATTCGTTGGCGAAGCATAGACGCCGATGCCGGTCGCGGCATAACCGAGATAGATCCCGGTTCCAGCTCCGGCGATGTAAACGTTGTTGGCCGAAGCCCCGCCGCTATTACCCATTTGAAGATTGCCGCCGCCGACTGCGCCAGCAATAGAACCGGTCCCAGCCCCTGAAATGCCAACGCCGACGCCGCCATGCGTATGCGCGTCCTGGCTTGCGCCGTGGGTGTGGGTCGGATCGCCGACGCCGTGGATATGCTCCGGATCGTAGATGTTATGAGCGTGCTCCGGATCGCTAACCCCATGCGCATGCACCGGCATCTGCGCCGCGCTGATGGTGTAGCTGAACGAGCCGCCCGCCGAAGCGGGCGGATTGGCGCTCGCGCTGGCCCCGAGCGCAAAGACATCCTGTAAATTCGGCACGTTGAAATTCGCGCCGGAACCGCCCCAGGCATAGCCGATGGCAGCGAACAGCTTGGCGTAGGTTCCGGTGGTTGGATAGGACGAGCCGTCGCACAGGATCCAGTTGGTCGGCGGGGTCATGCCGCCGCCCCATTGCACGATCATGCCGACCAGCACCGAGGCCTGCTCGTTGGCGTAGACCTGGGCGTCGATCAGCGCCAGATCGTTGTTGAGTTCAGTGCCCCAGGTGGTCGGATCGCCGCCGACCGCGGGCTGAGTCCAGCCGTAATTAGGGGTTTGTGTGGCGGCCATCGTCGCTCTCCAAGGCGTCGACCCTCGTTTCAAGATCGGCGACGCGGTCCTCGACCGGCGCGATTTCCGGCAACAGCGTTGGCGGCGGCGCGGCGGCTTTAGGCGCGTTGCCCCCATCGAGCCAGGCGAGGTAATCCTGGCAGTCGATATTGTCCGGGTCCATGGGGATGAACGCGCCGTCCTCGTCGCGCACGATGAGGCTGTCGTGCGGCTGGTTGTTCATATGATCCCAGACTTGCGTATAGGTCATGGTTAAAGCTCCGCGCTCATTGAAGCCGTCGCTTGGGCGTAAGCCAAGCCAACCGCCGTAGCCAAACATTGATTGACAACCATATTTGCTGTAACAGCGCCAACAGCGAGAGCAGAAGAATTTCCGTAAACAATGCCAGTATAAGCAACCGTAGGCGCCGCTCGCATAACAACCGGAAACGGCATTGGAAAATAAAGATTATTACCAGCAGCACTATACCCAGACACTAACATAGCCTGACCAAGTGTCTGATAATACCTCTGGCAATCCGCCATAGACTTCGCTAACGACTGCCGATTGAACGGCGTTGCTACCGAACCGATCTCCAGCTTGACGCCGGTGATCTGAAAAATCGCGCCGTTGGTCCCGACGACGCTGACCGCGCCAGGCGCAGCGAGAGCGTAGGTCGAGCCCCATACATTGGCGGGAGCGCTGTACGTCCCAGTCCCAGCCCCCAGGCTAAAACCCAGCGTCGCACCAATTCCATTGCCGGAAAGCGGCCATGCGCCAACCGTGTCACCCGGAATGGTGACGCTGATCTTCGTCCAAGTGTTCGCGGTCGAAATCGAGTAAGTGAATGGATAAGCACGCTGGATAGCGAGATTGCGGATCCCACCGCTGAACGTCCCGATCAGACTGGAATAAGCCCAAAACGACAAGGTGACCGGCTGCGCATTGGGTGTTCCCCAAGCGAAATCGCTGATCATGTCGGCTTCGATGTTTTGGAGGAAGAGAAAGATATCGTTGTTCACAACGGCGTAAGCCGACGACGATGTGAACATCAAGGCATAAGGGAACCCAGGACAAGCGACATTGGGGCGAGTCCACGTTCCTTTGCCAGCCTGTATCCCAGAGTATTGCCAGCGATCGATAGTATAACCGGCCGCTGTCCCACCCGCGCCGCTGGCGACGCCCCGCTGATCGATCCGCATGTCACCGTTGACGATGCGGTTGTCGTTGATCCCCGGCGCGACGGTGGGGGAAAGGCCGCTCGGCAACCACTTCGCGCCGTCCCAAATCCAGGTCACGCCCGCAGCGGTGAATTGCTGGCCAATTATGGGGCTGGCGGGGAAGTCAAGCATGCGTAGAGGTCATGGTCAAAGCTCCGCGCTTGCAGTAAAGGTGCCATAATAAATAAAATTGCCAGCCGCAGTTGATTGACCACCAACAGCATAATACGTTCCATCTACAGGACCAACAAGAGGGTTGGTTATATTTAAAGAGCCTTGAGGCGTCACGACTATAGTCGGAGGCGCTCGCATATTAGTTGGAAACGTCTGCGATATGCTTATTGGTGCGATTTCAGTAGCAAAGCCAGCATAATTGAAATAACCGTTGCCAACATAGTACCTCTGGCAATCTGCTAAGCTCTTCGCCAGCGATTGTCGATTGTACGACGTGGCTACGCTGCCAATCTCCAGCTTGACGCCAGTGAACAAAATACCCGCGCCATTGCTTGCGACGAGATTAACCGCGCCGGTCGCGCCAACATAATTAGCCGACGCCCATGCGTTTGCGGGGCCGTGATAGTTCGCCCCAGAACCGAGATCAAAGAGAAGATTTATCGCGCCACTGTTACCGCTCATCACCCACGGTCCAATTGTATCACCGGGGATGGTAATGGCGATCTTCGTCCAAGTATTCGCAACCGGGATCGAATAGGTGAATGGGTAAGAGCGGAATGGCGCGGCAGAGACAGCCGCGCCGATCACGCCACTAAACGTGCCGGTCAGAGTACAATAGACCCAGAACGACAGAGTAACTGGCTGCGCGCCCGCTGCGCCCCATTGAAAATCCGACACCATATCGGCTTCAATTGGTTGCAAGATATAGAATGTATCGGCGGCGGCCACTGTGTGCGCCGAGTTCGAAATCGCTCTGAGCGCATAGGGAAAACCTGGACAACCACCATTGTTCGTTTGCTGCCAAGTAAACTGCCCAGCCACCGTCCCAGTACATTGCCAGCGGTCAACAGTGTAGTTATACGCCGTCCCGCTCGCACCACCGTTCCTTTGATCGATCCGCATGTCGCCGTTGATGAGCCGGTTGTCGTTCATCGGCACCGGCAAGGGGGGCGTCGCCAGGCCGCTCGCCTTCCATTTTGTCCCGTCCCACACCCATCGCAGGCCGGTCGCCGGATCGACGAACGCCTGGCCGAGGGTAGGGCTGGCGGGAAAGTCGATCATAGCTCCGCGTCCGCGGTGTACGTATACCAAGCACCAGCCATATTAACTGTGGTAGCCGCCGTAAGTACGACTAAAAAATCATCTGCCGTTGAGCTCCCTAATCCAATATCTGTCGCATTATCATAATGATTAGCGTTTATAGTAATCGTAGGAGCAACCCGCATTGACTGCTTAAGCGCTCTAATATCGTATATAACTAAGGGAGCGTCGGCCCATCCAGAAGTATATTCATTAGGCCCACTGTAATAATACCGCTGACAATCCGCCAAGGACTTGGCAAGCGACTGCCGATTGTAGGGCGTTGCGACCGAGCCGACTTCGAGCTTGACGCCGGTCACATAAAAGCTCGCATTGTTGGTCGCACAGACGCTGATCGCGCCATTCGCGCCGACAAAGTTGCCCGTCGCCCAAGCTCCCGCAGGAGCGCGATAAGTCGTGCTTCCACCCAAGTCGAAGGCGACGCTCAACGCTCCAGCGTTGCCGCTCATCACCCATGCGCCAGCGGTGTCGCCGGGGATGGTGATGACAATCTTCGTCCACACCGCGCTGGAAGGAACAGAAAAACTGAAGGGATATGAGCGCGTCGTCGCCGCGTTACGGATTGAGCCGCTAAATGTGCCGTTCAACGTCGAAATCGCCCAGAACGACAAAGTCACCGGCTGGGCGTTCGCCGTTCCCCATTGAAGATCGCTCACCATGTCGGCTTCGATCATCTGGGAGAAGCCGAACGTATCGCCAGCAAGCGGCGCGTAGGCGGATAGTGATCCAAAGCCCAAGCAATAAGGGAACCCGGGCGCAAAACTGCCGGGAGGCCCAAGATTACGCCCGCATTGAAATTGCCCAGGCTGGGTCGCGAAATAAAGCCAGCGATCAATCCAGTACCCGCTGGCAATCGCCGTCCCACTCGCGCCGTTGTTTCTTTGGTCTATCCGCATGTCGCCGTTGATGAGCCGGTTGTCGCTCATCGGGATGAGCACGGTCGAAATGGTGCCGTCCGCCGCCGCCTTGATCGACGTTCCGTCGACCTTGACCCCGCCCAGGACCGTGGTCGAAGCGGGCGACACGCCGGCCATTTGATTGGTCGTCGGAACCCATTGTGAACTGTTGCCGTCGTTGAACCAGAGATACATCTGGGCCCCGACCGCATCCCACCACAAAGCGCCGACGCTCGGATTGACCGGCGGGGTCGCGCCAACCGAGATGGAGGCGCCGCCGCCGCTTGAACCCGTATTAACCGCGATGATCCACTGACTGGAATTGGCGTCCGTATACCAAATGTACAATTGCCCGCCGACGCTATCCCACCATAGATCGCCTGCGGAGGCCGCTGAGGGGGGTGTAGCGGAAATGGTCACCGGAGGCCCGGAAGGACCGCCGCCGCCTGTCTGGGCCGCCCAGGACAAGATCCCTGAGCCATTGGTCGACAGGACGTCGCCGGGGTTGCCGCCGTAGATCGCCAGATTGTTCGGGCTGGCGAGCGCCAGGAGCCCATTGACCGCCAGGCCGCCCGCAATGGTGACGCCGGAGCCGTTGAAGGTCGTCGACCCGTCCGCCCGCGCGATGGTCAGCCAATTGCCAAGAAAACCGCCTGCCGTGGCGTAGGCGGTGAGGGAGAAATTCGAGCCGGTGTTGTTCAACCCCTCGCTCGTTCCATCGCCCAGCATCAATTGCCAGCGCGTCAGCGTCGAAGTCTGACCGAGAATGGCGCGCTGATTGCCGTTTGGCCCATTAAGCACCAGACTGTTGGAGCCCTGCACGGTCAGAACCTGATTGACCGTCAGCGAACCCGTGATGGTGCCGCCCGAAAGCGGCAAGTAAGGTCCGCCCGTCGTCGGCGTCGTCCAAGTCAGATTGCCGCTGCCGTCCGCTGTCGGCACCTGACCCGCAGGACCATCGCCAATCTGCAGCTGCGCGAGCGTAGGCAGATAAGCCAGCGCCGAGCCATAAAAGGTCAGCGCGCCTGAAGTCACCGCGCCGCCCGCGCCCAGCGTGACCGCTCCGGTGTAACCGCCGCCGCTCGCTGGAACGACCAGGTTCCAGGCCCCTAACGTGCGCCCATACGTCTGGTTGTCGGGAACCTCCTCGACCCCCGCCCCATGCGCCTCCAGATATTCGAGAGTGACCGCCTCCTTCGGCTCGACCGGATCGCGGGCCAGGTAAACCGGACCGGCGAAGGTGGCCGAGAGATCGGCGCCGGAGATCGACAGCGCCGGACCGAGCACAGCGCCGGCGCCGTTGAGATGGTTGATGGCGAAGTTCGGCGGCGCGCCGCCGTCGTTGAGGCTGACCTGCCAGTACAGCGAGCTGACCGTCGCCGGCACGCCGGTGATGATCACGCCGTCAACGATGGCGGGCCCGCTGACCGCGGAACAGCCTTCAGTGTCGTTCCAGTCGTTCGACGGCGGCAGCGGGTTAACCGTCCACGTCGGCGGCTTAACGGGCGGGCCGGGGATCCATTGGTCGTTCATCCGAACGATCTCACCCGGGTGCGCTTCAGCCGTGAACCCGACGCCTTGGCGCGCAGCCAGGCGGCGTTGAGGTCGTCAATCCGCTTGTCGACCTGTTGCCCGAACGTGAGCGCCCCCTGCTCCTCGCCGACCGCATGAAAACCAGCGTGCATCAACGCGGCAAAGAGGTACAATGAGGGATAATTGGTGTAGACCCAACTCGACCCGACCGTCGCCATCACCGGCACTTGCTGGAAATAATTCATCTGAAACAGCGTGCCCTCGACCTCATCGGGCGCGCCGCCGAAATAGATCGTCAGCCCCTCGATCGTGTAATTAAGCCAGGTCGAATTGTAGTTCTGGACATAGGTGCCGGAATAGGGCGTGGCGGGCAGGCGAAAGAACTCGTCGCGCGCCTTGTAGGTCAACGGCACCCAGCCGGTCGGGGTCGAGGCGCTGGCCATCAAGAGAAGGTCCGTCTCCAGCCAATCGCCCGGCAGCGGCGCGCAGCCGCAAGTGACGGTGTTCTGGCTGGTGGCGATCATCTGGCCAATGCGCAGCCTAGAGTTCAGCTTCTCTTCCGCCATGGAGACGAACGAGGCCACCAGCGCCTGCGACCAATCCTGCCGATTGGCCCATTCGGCGATCTGAGCGCAGAAGGTGGTGTAATCAGAAATCGCCGTCCTCCCTGAACCGTTTCCGCTTGTTCTCAGCGTCCGTTAGGACTTGGAGGTTCCAAGGAACATGGAGGCCGCACGAATGCGCGCCGTTTAAAGGATGAATGTGGTCAACAACATGTGAAACCCTCGTTTCTTTCGTCAACCGACGCGCTTCATCGTAAAACCATTGCATGGCTTCGCGCTGCTCATCGGTCAGCCAGGGCGGGAGAGCGCCGGGGTTCACCTTTCCGGCCCATATGCGGCGTCTAATGAGAACAGTAGAACTGTTCCGCTCAGCATGAAGCCTAGCTCTCTCAAGAGCTTTCTCTCGATTTTCCCGATAATATTTAGCCCTATACTTTGCTGTGTTGTTCATATCCGGTCCATGAGCCACAGAACGAGGACAATGATCAGCACCACCCCGACGACGCCGATGCCAGGATTGCCGAGGCCATAGCCTGGCCGCCAGGGCGCGCCCTGATAGAAATGCGGCCCGATCCCGCCCAGCAGCACGATCACCAGGATGATGATGAGGATCAGACCCAGCGGGCTCATTCAGGCGGCCTCCCTCGACTGAGCCAATAGGCGACCACCGCGCCGAAGGCGGCGACCAGGCCGCCAATCGCGCCCGAAGTGATCTCGTCGGTCGGGATGGTGAACAAGGCGCAGAAGGTGACCAGCCCGAGAAAGGCCAGGATCACCAAGAGCGAAATGGTCAGCGTACCCCCGGTTTTGTCGAACTTGCTGGCGGCGATCACCAGAAACACCGTCAGAACAGCGGCGATCACCAGCCCTATAGACGCCGGATAGTCGAAAATCCGCGGCGTCGGCGGCGGAACGACCAGATCGGACGCAGCCATTCATCAGCTCGGCTCCGGCATCGCGGACCCGGCGGGCAGGCCAGGAAGCTCGGCCTCCACCATCGGGGCGGCGGCCGGAATTTGTTTGAGGGCTTTCTTAAACAGCCAATAATAATTGGCGATGGTCTGCGCTTTGTCGGTGCCGTTGACGATCCGGCGCGCGTTGATCGGATCCTCGATGTTTTTCGACTTGGAAAGGTATTTCGGCAAGCCAACGCCGGTGAACCAGCCGTAGACCATGCCGTCGTAACTGACCAAGGCCGAGGTCGGCGAGTGCAGCATCTTGTGCGCCTCGGGGTGAATAGTGGCGGTCACGCCATAGCGATCCTTGAGAAATTTCTGTCCGTTCTTGTAGTTCTCCTCCCAAGTCAGCTGGACGTGGCCGCGCCCGTAATAGCACTGGCCATGCGGCCCGGCAGGCTTGCCGTAGCTCTTGCCCGCGCCCTTGCCGTACTCTTCGACCGGCTGCATGCGCTGATCGGTTTCGTGAAAAAAGGTGGCCAAGGCGTAAGCCAGCCACATCGTGCCGTCGTTCGGATTGTTCTGCTCGAAATGCGTCTCCCACGTTTCGAGCAGGTAATTCATGCCGTCGACCTGATCTTGGGTCAGGTTGCCCTTGAACAGATCCTTGCGGACGTTGTCGTAGAAGAACTTGCGGTCGTAAGGCATCAGACCGACCCCTTCCAGATCCGCCAGGGATCGGCCTCGTAGGAGTTCCACCACTTGTCGAAGGCGTCGAGGTCGAAATAGAGCCCGCGCCGGATCAAATCCTCGACCACGATCAAGGGCAGGCGCCCAAGCAGCTTGATGTCGCCATCGTTGCGCATGATCTCGCGATCGCGGGCGATCGAGTCGAGGACGGGCTCGACGTCCATTGCGGTGTGGATGACGAACCCGTCTGGACGCTCGCTGTCGACCAGCGTCCTGCGGGCGACGCCGTCGCGAGCGATGTAACGACGGCGCGCCTCGCCCATGTTACGGCGTCGCTTGGGCGATGCCGTTAAACAGGATATGAGCTAGAGCGTTTCGGGTTTCCACGCCCCACTCGACCACGATCATGCGCGTCTCGGCGTCGCCGGTTCGGGCCATCAGGTACTGACGGAAGGCGCGGAAGAAACCGACCGCGATATAATCGGGATCGATCAGCAATCCAACGTCGGGCGCGAGCCAACGGGAAGGAACGCACTTCACTCGGCCGAAGTCGGTCGCAATCACATCGACCGTGCTCACCACCTCAGTCTTGCCGACCAAGACCTGAGTTGTTGATCTGCCGACAAAAGTGCTGACTGTTCTCTTGGGCCCTGGAGGCACAACCCAAAGTGAAGGGCTCGCCCCATTGATGTAGGCTTGCTGCATGGCGTTGCCGAGCATGTCCTCAGCCAGCTGCACCGGCGTCGCCGGGGCCGGGAAAGCCATGTACTGGGTGGTCGGCAAGCCAGTCAGGCTGGTGTCGGGGGCGACCGCGCCGCCAACCGCGCCTTGCTTGTTGACCGCAGCCCCGAGCGCGTGGGCGAAGCCCTCGGTGACCCGCGCGGTGGTGCCGTCGACGCCGTCGTTGCGCGCCTGACGCGAGCACAGCGCCGTCTCCATGTCGGATTTCAAGACTTTCGACGCCATGGCCATCTGGTGCGCCATTTCCGACGACTTGCCCGCGGCGTCCGACTCCTCTTGCGAACCTGACACGGTGGCGTCGCGCTCGCTGATCTGAGTCGCGTTCTGCAGCCGGATGGTCGGCTGAGCGGGACTATTAGCAAGAACAAAACCTTCGACTTGCGCATTCGGAGCGCCGGGTTGACCCGCAGCGGGCGCGCCTGGCACAGTCGGCTGAGCCACCAGAGGTAGAAACTCAGTCTGCCAGTCGAAGAACCTGTTCTTGACGTTACGACGTCTTGCCGCCGACATCACCGGGGTGTCGAACGGGTCGATGTTATAGATGGCGTTACTCAAGTCTTCTCTGTTGCCTACCGCCATATAGGTGGTGAAGGCATTGGTAACCTTGGCCAAGGGAAGTCTCCGGGGTTAGAGCAATCTACGGAACACTTGTGCGGTGTCGTCGAGCGACCCGCTGCTCGCCTGTCGGCGAAGTGCTTCGTCGAGCCCTTTCCGTTGCCCATTCCCACTGAGGGGTGTAGCGGCGCCCGGTAGTAGCGTTCGACCTTTGCCCGCAACGACAGCCCGTGGCCGGGCCGCCATCATGCGATCGTACCTGCTCGCCTTGAGGAGGACTGTCAGCATCCTCGGGTCATAGACCGTGGCGACTTCATATTCGCTGAACCCCGCCGCCGCTGCGGTGCGCCGCATCGATTGCAGGTTCTTCTTCAGCGTCGGCTCATCAGGGATTTTGTTATCCATGACGAAACGCTCGAACCCCTTTACCGCGTAATCCGCCACCTGTCGATCATTCTCAGCCGCCTGGGCCTGCTCGCGCTGAACGCGCAGCGCGCGCGAAGCGTTGAGCTTGCTGTAGATGGTCTGGAAGACCTTCTGGGTGGCGTGCGCCGCCTGGGGGTCGCGCGCGAACTCCTGATCCCAGTTGGGCTCGGCGGGAATGAGGTTGGCGAGATCCTCTTCGTAATTCCGCCGATCCTGATGCCACTGGGCGTAATTGCCCCTCAACGTGTTGACCGCGCCCTCCAGCTCACGCTGACCTTGCTGCAACTGCCCCATGCGCTTGTGAAAGGTTTGCTGACGCACATAGCCGCGCAACGCTTCGTCGAGCGTGATGTGGAACGTCTCGCCATCGGCGCTTACCTCGAACCTTTCGGCCTCGGCGTCGCGCTCGGACACCCCTTCGGCGTCCCGCCCGTCGCCCTCGGTCGCGGTGAGCTGGTCTGACCGTGGAACGTCGTCGCCTTCGGCGGCGATGGCCCAGAAGTCTTCCGGCTCAACCTCGGCTCCTGGGTGTCCATCGTCGGCGGCGGCATCACGGCGCTGCGCGTCATTGGCGCGACGTCGTTGGCCACTCGACCGCTCTTCTTCGGCGGGCGCGCGGCGAGATCGTGTCTCATCCCCGCCGTCTTGCCCCTCGTCAAACCGACCATCTGCAAGCTCCCTTTCCCGCGCGCGCAGCCTCAGATTGTCGCCGCCGTCGCGCGTGTCTCCGGTCAGCGGGTCGCCCTCGATCGGCCGTGGGCTGAACATCGCCTCCGGCTTAGGGTTCTCTGAAATGAACTGGCCGCGGCTGTCGCGCGGTTTTACCTGGGGCGCGATCTCGTTCGAGAACGCGACTGCGGCCTCGTCATAACCTTCCGGCATCATGTCCTCTCGGCGCCATCTGCGCATCGTGCGTCATGCTGGCGAGGCGGCCTGGAATGGCTTCCAGCGCCCTCAGCATCGCGATCAGCTCCAGCACCTTCGGGCTATCCGTTTTTGCGTCCATCAACTCGCCGAACCACTGCTTGCGCAGATCGATCACCGCTTGCAGAAAAGCCCTGTTGTCGAGGATGGTTCTCGCTTCCCTGGCGATCTCCTTGACGACCTCTGGATCGGTCTTGGCGATCACGGCGCAGGCCTCGGCTTCATCCTGGCCAAATCTTTCTGGTTGGTCAGAGTGGCTGCGGTCTTGAGCGCGTCATGGCCGCGATCAAGCTCGTTCTCATGCGCTTCGTGCTCGCGATCGGCGTCGCCAGCGAGCGCGCCCGCGACGGTCTTGATCTGCTGCACCCCATGGCCAGTCATCGCTGCGTGATGGTTGGCCGCCATCCCGGTCATTTGCTGGACGTGGCCGGAATGGATTTGGGCCATCTTCTGCATGTGTTGACTGGCGAGCTGAGCGGCCTTGAGCTGGGCCTGGGTCATCGCCTGCTGATGCTGCCGGGCGCTATCGTCGGAGGCCTGCTGCTGCTGGGCCATGTCGAGCTGGTTCTGGCTGTCGGCCTGATCCGAGTCGGACTGGCTCTTCATCAACGTCGCGCCGAGCTGGCCGAGCTTGTGCGCGCCCTCGACCCCGGCCTTCTGAGCGTCGACCGCGAGCTTGTTGAACTCATATTCGGTCTTGGCCTGCAGGGTCAGATGCTTGAACACATTGTCCGACTGCAGCTGCTTGGTCTTGAGGTTCTGCTCGGCGACCGCCTTGGCGGTGTCGGAGCGAACCTTCTCCATCTGCGCCTGCGCGGCGACCAGATTGGGATCGGGCGGCTTGGGCGCGTTGAGGATCTGCTGCATCTGTTGCGGCGTCGGGGTCTTGAAGTACCGCCCGACATTTTTCACGTTGGCCAGGGCCAGTATATCGGTGATGGTGTTGATGAGTTCCGGGATCCCGCACACCGGATTGTTGAGCCCGTAGGTGGTCACGATCAATTGTTGGTCTTGCTTGATCTGATTGAGCGCCAGCATACGGGTGAGGTCGGAGCCCTTGCCAAGATTGGCGTTGACCTCGACGGACATCGTCGCATCGAAGGTCGAGGTGTTGTAGGGCGTCCACTTGCCGCGGATCTGCAACGTCCGCTCTTGGTTCGGGTTCTCGGTGATCTCGTTGAACAGACCGGAAAACAGATCTTTGAACCCAGTCTCACACAAGACCCTAGCGACCAGCTCGATGCGCTCCTGGGCGCCGTTGATCACCGCCTCGACCCCGAGCATGGTCGAGGATTGCAACGCTTTGGGATCGAGGCCTTTGGCGGCGTCGCTCAAGCCCGTTCGACGCTGCAGTTGAGCGTTCAACATCTCCAACACCGGCAGCGCTTGCTGGCCGAGGAAGGGGGTGTTGGTGAACAGCACGCTGTCGCGCGGATCGCCGCGGCTTCTGATCACCGCGCCGAGGTCGTCGTTGAGCGCGTCGTCGACGGTGACGGTGAGTTCGTTGATGACGGTTTTCGGATTGATGCTTTCCGCCGCGCTATCGAGGATGGCGCGGGTCATATTGGTTTTTATTCTCTGGATGTCTTCCGTGTAATCCGCCAGAGAGTCGCCAACAATCGTGTGGCTGACCGGATCACACGAAAACAGCGCGAACTTGATCCGGTTCGCCTCCTCATCGGCGACGACCTGCTGGTCCTCGCCCATGGTGCAAATGTAGCGCAGCTCCGGAACGCCATCGCCATCCTTGTCGACGCGGACATACCATTCCCCATATTTGACCCCATCGCCGATCCGGGTGCCCATGAAGCGGGCGGCGTTGCGCAACTGCGGCTCGACGGTGAAGGCGCTCTCCGAGGTCTGGATGTGCTCCAGGCAAAGGTCGCGGTCGTAGCCCATCGCAATCAGCTGATCGACCGGGACGATGCGTTCGTGGCCGACGATCCGGCTGTCGCGGAAGGTTCTGGCGTAGCGATCCAACCGCATCTCTTCGGGCGGCACCCCGGCGACCTTGATGATCGGCTTCGAGACTTCGAACTCGATCGTGGCGTGGTCGAACACCGGCGGCGGCGGCATGGTGAGCGATTGCGGCAACGGCGGCGGCGAGGCGCCCGCCATCGGGCCAGGGGGTGGACTAATTGGCGCCGGGGAGCCTCCAGGACCACTGGCGTTTCCAGCCGCTCCGAGTGGACTCGGCGCGCCCGGCGGCGGTCCGGGCGGCCCCATCGGCGGGGCTGGCCCGCTGGGGCCGGGAGGATTTTGGGTCTGCATCGCCCCCGGCGCCGGACCCGTGGGAGGCGAGGGCGGCGCCGGAGGAGCTGCCCCCGGCGGGGGAGCAGTCGGGATCTGCGGCGGGGGCGTCTTGACGGGCTTGCCGACGTCGATCAGTTTGGCGCTCGGATCCTCCGACAAGATCATCTGCAGTTGTTCTGCAGTCACGTTAAGAAAAGTCTTGCGTTTAATCTCTTTGTGGTCGTCAGTCCACCATTTAACAAAACCAGTTTTTAGGGTTAAAGCATCTTTGAACGCGCCATAAAGAATGAGAAAACCTGGATTATCATTCCAAAACGTATAGTTCACATAATCGGTGCCCTGCTCGGCAATATCGACTTCATCTTGATTGCGCGGCACTAAGAAGACCGGGCTCTCCGAGGCTCCGAAGAGCCTGATGAGAGAAGGGATCATCATCATCACCGCGTCGCGCACGTCGGTGGAGACGTAGGTCGAGCGGTTGGGGGAGTTGGTGTTATCCTTGTTGAGGATCTCGCCCAGCGTGGCGTTGGGGTCTTCGCCGATGTAGGGCTGGCCGGGATTGTAGGGGCCGATCCAGGGCTCGTAGCCGTAATAGTAGAGCTGGGCGTTCTGGCGATCGATGCAGAGGAAGGAGTTCTCGTAATCCTTCGCGTCCGCCATCATCGCGCGGATATATTGATCATAACTATCAGGGTCTTGCGGGTCGTACGCGCTTGTTCCAGGCGCGGTCTGGTCTTTAAAATGATAGAACAGCCGTTCCATGGCGCGCCCATGTCCGACCCCTGCAAATCGGGTTCTAGCCTAAAGCATGCCGGGCGCGCCAGAGGGCTTGCTTCTTTCGGTCATGGAGCCATAGCCACATGGGCGGGGCGACCGGACCGATGAAATCGGGATCGAGGCGCCAGAGCGCCTCAAGCTCGTCGGGGCGCTTCGTTGGCTTCATTGAGATCGTTGAGGCAAGCCGTCGCGTGCTGGCCGACAATATCCCATTCCTTGATGCGCCCGCCACGATTGATCTTCTCGGTGGCGATCCTGACCAAAAGATCGATCAAAAGCTCCGGCTCGTCCAGGCCGGCGTGCAGGTCGAGCGACTCTAGATCGCTGGCGGGGTGGGGTTGGCCGCGAAGTGCTTGCACGCTTGAGCCGTGTGCGGCACCGGGGTCGGGCGCCGGATCGATTGCCGCGCCTTCCAGCAGATCGCGTCCTTCAGGAGCCCGATCGACGTCCGCTCGCCCTTGCTCAGCCAATGGAGGCACTCCCTGCAGGTGTTGACGGCGCCGGGCAGGGCGAAATGCGCCTGCCCTGGACGGGTGGAGATATGAGAGACGTTCTCTTCGGTCAAATGTTCCGAGCCGATCATGCGCCCTTGATCCGCCACCGCCAACAACCGTCGACGCCATCCCACCCGCCAACGCCGCTGGCGTTCGCCATTGCTCAGCGCCATTAAATCAGGCCCCGGATGCGCCGCCGCAAGCGGCTGGAGCCGAACCGCATCGAGGTGATCATCGGGATGCCGACGCAGCCGGTGCGGTAGGCGTCGGCGGCGTCCTCGGCCTCGTCCGGCACCGCCGCCCCCGACTTGCCCTTGCGATAGGCGCGCAGGCGGGTCAGGCCTTTGCGCGTCGCCCCTTGGTCAAACCAGGACACCCCCATAACGCCGCGAGTGGCGGTGATCCCGTCCTCGGTGTTGTGGTTGGGCACCTTGATCACCGGCTCGGCGAGCAGGGTGTCGAGCTGATGACGGCGGGAATAGCCGGTGTTCAATTCTCTGACCTCGACGTCGTGGGGCAAGAGATGGCAGCGATAATGGAAGCCGCCGACCTTGGCCTTCAGGTGCAGGAGATCGGTGTAATGGCTGAGATCCTTGCCGGTTCCTTCGATGTAGTCGATCCAGTGGACCTCCCGGCCGACCAGCTGGAACAGCCACACCACTTGGAGGTGCCGGATGCCCAAATCCCAAGCGGTGATGACGTCGGTGTGCAGGTCGGGGGGAACCTTGGTCACCCGGCCGGCGAGGGCGAGTTGGTTGAGGCTGTCGGCGTAGTAGGCGCCCTCCACCGGGGCGTCGAACGAATTCATCATCTCCCGGGCGAACTCGTCCGGGCTCATGTCCTTGCGCATCTCCTCCACTTCGGCGCGGGTCAGGGCGTCCTCGCCGGTGTCGGTGATCTTGATGTCGAAGAGGGCCCAGTCGGGGTCGTCCTCGGCTTTCAATTTGAGCTTGTGAAAATGATCGTCGCCAGCACTGGTGCCAGAGACAATAGCAAAACCGCGGTAGTCAGCCAGACAAGGGCGTACGACGGAGGTGAAAGCCTGCGGCGCAAGCAACGGATACTCGTCCAGAACAGCGCCATCCAAATAAATACCGCGCATGCGCTCATAGGCCAGGGCTCCTCCGTAGAGACGAATGTTGGCCCCGCCGCGGAAGACGCAAGTCAGTTCGCCTTCGAGGTGGCGGACGCCGGGGATGTTGGCGGTGTACTGTTTTAAATAACCCCAGACGAGATCTTTGGTTTGGTCGAAAGAGGGGCCGATGTAGGCGTACCGGGGCGGGGGCGTGACCCGGGTGTTCTCCAAGGCGGCGGTGATCAGTTCGTTGGCCAGCGCCACGGTTTTCCCGGCTCTTCGGTGGCAGACGGCGAATTTCCAACGTTTTCGACTGGCGTGCAGGGGCAGAAAGTGCCGGCGCGGCAGGTAGGGGAGAACGATCTCGCGCGGGGCGATGGCGGCGCTAGCTGACATCGGGTTCGGTCGGTTCATGGTCGATCACGTTGGGGTCGGGATCGTCGGCGGTGCGCCAGCGGAAGGTGATCGACTGGCGTTCGGGGTTGACGGTCAGGCTTCCGGATTGGGCGCTCTGGGGCGGGGCGGGGGAGAGCGGGTGGGTCTGGGCCAGTTTGGATTGAAGGATTTTGGTGGAGGCCCATTCCTGGGCGCGGCGGTCGGCCGTGGGGTCGAACAGGGTTTTGATGGGCAGAGAGGCGGCTTTGGCGAGGGCGACGCCGAGGGCCTCCGCTTGAACCCGCTGCAGGCGGGGGGATTGGCGGACCAGCCGCTGCAGCCGCAGGATGGGGATCTTGAGCAGCGCCGCGGCGTCGGCGTCGTCGCCATGGCTGAGGTGGAGGGCGGTGGCGGCCTCGTCGGGCTCCAGGGGGAGGGTCGGGGGGCGCTCGTCCCACGGATACGCTGGCAATGGGGCGAATTCTAAATCTTCGGGGCTTGGCGTAGAGGGGTCGACCAGCGTCAAATAAGGTTTGTCGTTCACCTGGGCCTCCGAGGGTGATGACGTTCGCGGGCGTCGAGGTAGGCCTGCCCAGCTTCCGCTGCGGTGGCGAACATTCCGAGATAAATCCGCTGTTTGTTGATGGTGATGCTGGCTTCGAAGCGGTTGTAGGCTTTTTTGACGCCGATGGGCAGAGGGCGAGCCATTCGCCGTTCGCGATTTTGAGTTTGCTCGGAGCGCGTGGCGGCGCGCAGGTTCGCCCACCGATTGTCGAGCGGAGCGCGGTTTTCGTGATCGACCTCATGATCAGGGAAAGCGCCAGTTTGCATGAACCAGATGACGAGCGCCGCAGGATGGCGGATGCGAACGCCGTCTTCCTGCCATTCAAGGCAAAGATAACCCTCGTCATTGATGGTTCCGGCTGATTTTCCCGCGAAGCGGGCGTTCCATTTATTGGGGAGATCAGGTCTGTACTTCCACGTTACTTGTCCAGTTTGTGGATTATAATCAAAGGGAGGGTTCATACCTTCCTTTAGCATAGTGGGACTTACTTCGCCAGATAGATCGATTGCTTGACACCCCAGCCCGAGCCCCTGACCAGGGGTCATCGGGGGGGGTCCAGCGCGTTCGCGCTGGAGGCGCTGCGCGCCAATGCAACGCGCCAGCTGGTTGTGCTCTTCTAGCGCGCAAGCGCGCTAGAACAAATCAGCAACGCGCCAGCGCGTTGCTAATTTGCGCCGCGCGTCAAGCGCCGCGCCGCGCCAAATACCCACTAGATCTAGTGTTATCAATAGGGCAAGCCCTATTGATAAGTTGCGCTGTGGTTGTATTTGTTTAGGACTACGATGTTGACAACGACCTGGTATGGGACTACATTGTGGACTCGCGCGGGTGCGCCGCGCTTTTGGAGCAAACCACAATGCAATTTCAACGGTTCTTCTCTCTCGACAGCGCGAAGGCGATCAAAGCGAGAGAGTTCGGTTATCTCAACGCCATCAACTATATGGCTCCCGCAAACACGGCAGGTGTCGGCAATCTATGCCCACACGCGAGTGCCGGCTGCCTTGCGCTGTGCCTTGGTTGGTATTCTGGCCAAGCTGGAATGGTCGCAGGGGATAGCGACACGGCGTTGAACAGTGTGCGCAAGTCGCGCCAGGACAAGGCGCGTTTGTTCATGAGTGATCGCGCCGCGTTCATGCTTGAAATGACCTTTGGCATTGACCGTGCCGAACGCAAAGCAACGCGTGAAGGCTTGCGCCTATGCGTCCGCTTGAATGGTGCAACGGACATTGCATGGGAGGGTATCCGCCTATTTGGCGGCAAGCACAACGTGTTTGAATTGTACCCGCACATCCAATTCGTGGATTACACGAAGAACGTCAAACGCGCCTTGAAACACGCGGCAGGCCTAATGCCGCGCAACTATCATTTGACCTTCAGCCGCAGTGAGACAAACGAAGCGGATTGCGCGCGCGTTCTCGCGGCCGGCGGTAATGTCGCTGTGGTGTTTGCGGGCGAGTTTCCGCGTCAATGGCATGGTTATGAGGTAGTCAATGGCGATGCCCATGACCTGCGTCATATGGATGCCGGCTCAACTCATCTGTATGGCCAGGCCCAACGGGGCATTGTCATCGCCTTGTCGCCAAAAGGCACACGCGCCAAGCGCGATCGGTCAGGCTTCGTGGTCCGATGATCGCCCTTGGCTATGTCTGACCTAAAGGCCGCCCGCAAGGCGGCCTTTTCGTTTGAGGCGCGGATAATGCCCGCGGCGCCCGCAACGCCTACGCCCCGCGTCAACGCAGCGGTGCGCAACGTCATCGCCCCTCTTGACGGTTTTTGGCCTTCGGGCCAGTCTCATCCCTGGCTCAACGACCTCGATCCTAACTACCTAAAGAGCTATACGCCTTCGCATGTTTTGTAATGCAGACTCACTCAATGCGCGTAAACGAGAAACATGTTGGCCTCGCACACGCGCGTCATTATTTTTTCAGGAATACAAAACATGAGAAGAGTTCTAACTCTTTAGGTTTGACTCTTGAAACAAAGTTATGCATCATCGTAAAGGATGCATAACCACAGAGATCTCAAGTGGAAGAGTCCGATGGGCCCGATGGCCAAAAAAATCACCAAGAAAAAAATCACCTGGAAGCGTTCGAAGCTTATCTCCGGACCCTGCCGCCGGTTTATGGCCGCCGGCTGACCTTCGCCGAACGGTGCGGCCTCGCCTTCGCCCTCCGCAAAGGGGCGCGCGCGGCCCACGTCGCCGAGGCCTTCGCCCTCTCCCGCGCCACTGTGTCCTGGCTCGCCCATTGCCTGCAGCCCGGTCAGAAACACTATCGCGATGTGTGGGAGGAATACCAACGCCTCGGCGGCGAGGCGTTCCAAAAACTCTACTTCCTCCCCGACATCGTCCACCGGCTGAAGCGCGTCGAGCTCGGCCTGACCCACCTGACCGATGGCCAGGACATCGCCCCCAAAGCGTTTGGCCCCGACCCGCGCGCCGACAAATACGCCTACGCCAACGTCGGCCTGATCGAGATCCCCGACAACACCCGCTGGCGCATCGATTGGATCGGCGACGGCTGGCGGATCGCCTGCCCCGAGCAGGGCGTGGTTTGGGGCCTCGACCGCGTCGACGGCGCCACCGACAACCCGCGCCCCTTCCGCACCAGCGCCGAGGCCTTCGACGGGATTTACACCCTCAACGGCTACGAGAACCCGCGGCCCAAGCCCGGCCGGCGCGCGTGACCCGGCGCCCTGATCAATGGGTGCGCCTTACGCGGCGTGCGCCTAGTCCTGATGAGATCGAGCGCCGCGCGCTTCAACTTTGCCAAAAATGGTTCAATGTCATCGGGCCAGACTTCGACCCTAACAAACGTTCATGTTGGGATTACCAGCCGCGACGATCAGCGTCCTATAATCACGATATGGCCGAGCTGCATGCCCTGCCGGGCGTCGATATCCCCGCGACCCTGGCCAAGCTGCAAAAATAATTTTACAAATTAGTCCTCAATAATCCTTGACGCAGTCCTTGTTATGGGACTATTTTGTGGACATAGGCGGTCCGCTACGTCTCGCGCGCTCTTTCGTCCAGTCCCTGATCGGGAGCGAAGCGGACCGCCCCACACATACCCATAGGGCGCCTCATGTCAGTCCTCGAAAAGCCCGCGCAATTCGCGCTCGCCGGCAATGCCGTCTTCACTCTCGTTTCAATCAAGACCGGAACCCGGTTCACCTTCAAAGTGCGCGCGGCCGAGCAAGGCCCGATGCATTTCGTCTCGGTCCTGACCGGGCCCGACAACACCTCCGACTTCGCTTACTTCGGCTTCCTGCGCCGCGGCGTGTTCTTCCACGGCGGGCAAAAAGCGCGGGTCGGCAAGGACGCCCCGAGCGTTAAGGCGTTCGA
>Ga0210390_10000460_pt1 | contig 44523 bp, 39 predicted proteins | sample IncBWH11OmetaG_FD_161050 | JGI IMG/M metagenome (GOLD analysis project Ga0210390, IMG submission 161050) | Forest soil microbial communities from Barre Woods Harvard Forest LTER site, Petersham, Massachusetts, United States - Inc-BW-H-11-O ... | reverse complement strand
CCGGCCACCCCCCGCCGTCCCACCCCGGCCGCGTCCCATCCCCGGCGCCACCCTGGCCGCGATAACAGCAAGAAGCGCTGGCGTGCCGATTTGCGCGGAAGATGCTCCGTCCTCCAGCACGGACGATCCTCCGCGCTATCGGCCGAACGGCGATAACAGCAAGAAGCGGCGCCACCTCGATTACCGCGAAAGATCGTGTGCCCCCTTGCAAACAGGATCCTTCGCGTTGTTCCAGCCCCGTGATAACAGCAAGAAGCGGCGCGCCGCCGCGATGTGTGGGGTGGGGACGGGGAGTTACTGGGGCGGGGGAGAGGCAGGGCGGTTCGTTCTGGAGGAAAATGCTTTTCCCTTGCCGTGGCGGCGGGATTACCCTCGGCCAGCATGGAGGCCAGCGAGTACGACCACCTGGCGGTGGAGGCGGCGGCCAGGGCGCTGTGGGAAGAGCGCGATGTGTACCGGTACGACCGGGGCGGCGAGGGGGCCGTGTTCAGCGTCGATACGCCGCCGCCGTACGTGAGCGCGGCGCACCTGCACGTCGGGCACGCGATGAGCTACTCGCAGCCTGACTTCATCGTGCGGTTCCGGCGGATGCGCGGCGAGCGGGTGTTCTACCCGATCGGGTTCGATGACAACGGGCTGCCGACCGAACGGTACGTCGAGCAGAAGTACGGCGTGCGGGCCGTGGACATGCCGCGGGCCGAGTTCGTGCGGCTGTGCCTGGAAGAGACCCGGCGCACGGCGCGGCACTACGAGGACTTGTGGCGGCGGCTCGGGCTCTCGGTCGACTGGTCGCTGCGCTATTCGACGATCGACGAGCGCTGTCAGCGAACCGCGCAGACGAGCTTCCTGCGGCTGCACGAGGCCGGGTACCTGCGGCGCGCGAACGACCCGATCCTGTGGTGTCCAGAAGACAGGACCGCGCTGGCCCAGGCGGACGTGGAGGACCTGGAGCGGACGAGCAAGCTGTACTCGATCGAGTTTCCCCGGGCGGCGGGCGGTCAGCGGCTGAGCATAGCCACCACGAGGCCCGAGCTGCTGCCCGCGTGCGTGGCGCTGTACCGGCATCCCGCCGACCCCCGGTACGCGGTGCTTGACGGCGCGCTGGCGACGGTCCCGCTGTTCGGGTACCAGGTGCCGGTGCTGACGGACGAGTCCGTCGACCCGGAGTTCGGCACCGGGCTGATGATGGTGTGCACGTTCGGCGACGCCGAGGACGTGCTCAAGTGGCGGCGGGACGGACTGCCGCTGCGGCTGGCGGTGACGGAGGACGGGCGCCTTGGCGACCTGGCGGGACAATGGGCGGGGCTGCGGCTGACCCAGGCGCGTGCGGCGATCGTCTCGGCGCTGGAGGCGGCCGGCGCCCTGGCCGGGGCCGCCGCGATACGGCAGGTGGTCGGGGTGCACGAGCGCTGCCAGACACCGGTGGAGTTCCAGATCAGGCCGCAGTGGTTCATCGCGGTGCGCTCGAACGCCGGACGGTTCCGCGAGCGGGCCGCCGAGCTTGACTGGATTCCCGCGTTCATGCGTCGCCGTCTCGAGGACTGGATCGACGGGCTGAAGTGGGACTGGAACATCACCAGGCAGCGGCATTACGGCGTGCCGTTCCCCGTCTGGTTCTGCGCCGGCTGCCAGGCGCCGGTGCTGGCGCGCGAACAGGACCTGCCGGTGGACCCGCTGGCCGACGCGCCGCCGGTATCCGGCTGCCCGGGCTGCGGCTCGCGGGACCTGGCGGGCGACCCGGACGTGATGGACACGTGGCTGACGTCGTCGCTGACGCCGCAGATCAACGACGGCTGGGCGACCTCGGGCAACGGTCCGGATCCGGCGCTGGCGCCGATGTCGCTGCGGGTCCAGGCGTTCGAGATCATCAGGACCTGGCTGTTTTATTCGGTGGTGCAGTCCGAGCTGCTCTTTGGCAGGCTGCCGTGGCGGACGGCGATGATCTCCGGCCACGGGCTGAACGAGCAGGGCCGCAAGATCTCCAAGCGCGACCTGGAGCGGCACACCGGCGCGGACGGGTTCAACCGGTACGTGCCCGACGACGTGCTCGCCAAGTACGGCGCCGACGCGCTGCGGCTGTGGGCGACCAGGGGCCGCATCGGATCGGACCTGCGGTACAACGAGAAGGACATCAGGGCCGGGCGGAAGTTCGTCGTCAAGCTGTGGAACGTCGGCCGGTTCCTGTCGCTGAACCTCGAGGGATTCTCCCCGGAACAGACCCCGGTGCCGGTGGCAGAACGCGACGTCGTGGACCGCTGGCTGCTGTCACATCTGGCGGAGACTATCGATTTGTCGACAAAGGCCTTCGCCGAGCACGACTACATGCAGGCGCACCTGGTGGCGTCGCGGATGTTCTGGTCGGTGTACTGCGACCGGTACCTGGAGATGATCAAGGACCGCCTAGCGGACGCGGACGCGGACGCGGACGAGGGCGCGGCCGGCGACGACGTCGGCCGGGCCAGTGCGCGGTGGACGCTATGGGAGTCCTTCCGGGTGCTGCTCGGGCTGTTCGCGCCATTCGCGCCGTTCGTCACCGAGCACCTGTACCAGCGGTTCTACGCCGCGCGTGAGGACGCCGGGTCGCTGCACGTGTCCCGCTGGCCGGCCGCCGACCCGGCCTGGCGGTCGGACCGGCAGGCCGTCGACCAGCTCGCGGTGATCCTCGACGCGACCCGCGCGCTGCGCAGCGACCTGCGGCTGGGGAACTCGGCCAGGCTCGCCTCGGTGACCGTGCAGGCGCACACGCCGCGGGCGGGGGCGCTGCTTGACCTGATCGCGGAGCCGCTGCGGCTGGCGGCGCGCGCCGACGCGGTGCTGCGCGCTGACGCGGCTAACCCGAGCGGGGTGGACGACGTGACGGTCGCCATCCAGCGCTAGGGGGCGGGGTTAGACGCCCTCGACCGCCTCGATCTTGCCGTCCTTGATGGCGGCGACGAACTCCTGGTAGTCCCGCTCGTTCTGGTCGGCGTAGCGCTGCGAGAAGTCGGCGATCCCGCGGTCGAACGAGTCGCCCGAGCCGAGGTAGGCGGCGATCGCGACCGGGTCGCCCGACCTGGCGTGCGCCCGAGCCATCGTCCAGCCGCAGACGCGCGCGTACAGGGTGAGGCCGAGCGGGGTGGTCCCTTCAGGCTCTACCGAGCCTTTCATGTCCCGCAGCTGACGCCAGTAGAAGTGGCGGCTGACGTCCGCGCCCTTGGTCCAGCCGAGGAAGATGTCGCTGACCGCCTGCATCAGCCGCTGTCCCTGGACCACGCGCTGGCCGCTGTTGCGGTACCTGCTGCGCGGCAGATGCGCTTCGAGAACCGAGGCGGTCGCCTCCTTGGCCTGCATGAAAAGCGGGTCGCTCGCGTCGCGTCCCTGCAGCAACGCGATGAAGCACCGGGTGCCGACGCTGCCCACGCCAACGACCTTGCGGGCGACGTCGACGATCTCGAACTGCTCGAGGAGATGGCGCCGGTCGGGCTGCAGGGTCGCCCGGTACTCGCGGAACTTATCGCGCAGCATCGCGTCGGTATTGGCGGGAACCAGCCCGGGCGGCATGTCGCGCAGCGGAATGAGGACAGGTGGCTGGCTGACGATCCGGTACCGGCCGTCGACCTGCTCGGCGAGCTTCGACAGCGCCTGCAGGCTGTCTTTGGTGTGCGCCTTGGCGCTTAGCTGCGCCACGGTCCTTTCCGCTTTCTTCGCCATCTTGACCTGGCTCTTCGCGCCTTGCACGGCGGTGGTGTCCGCCAACTGCCCGGCCTGCGCGGCCTTGCCCGCTTTTCCGGCCTTAGCGGCTTTCACGTCCTTGGCGGCGGTCTTCTTCCCCGGCTTTCTGCTCTGGGTCACCACGTCGGCGACCGCGCGCTTGATCTCGTCCTCGTCGAGGCTGGCGTACCAGACGTCCATGGTCGTCTGCTGGGCGAACGACGCCATCGCCTCCCGGTAGGCGGCCACCGACGTGAGCGCGGCGTCGGAGGCCTGCGCCCGGGAGAACCCGGCGTCGCGGGCGGCGATCGCGAAGCTGGCCGCCATCCGCTTCACGTCGTACTCGAATGGCCCGGGCAGCGTCTCGTCGAAGTCGTTCAGGTCGAACACGAGCCTGCGTTCCGGGGAGCCGAACACTCCGAAGTTCAGCAGGTGAGCGTCACCGCACAGCTGGGCGTTCAGGCCGGCGGTGGGCGTGTCCTTGAGGTCTTCCGCCATGACGATGGCCGCGCCACGGTAGAACGTGAACGGGGAGACCATCATTCGGCCGTGCCGCACGGGCACCAGGTCGCGTTCGCGGGTTTTCTCCTGCGAGACGAGCAGCGCGACCGGGCTGGGGCGGCCGGCGGCGGGCGTCCATCCGGCATGGGCGGCACGGGGTGCCTGCGTCCGGGCCTGCGTGCCGCTGGCCTCGCGCTCGTCGATTGTCATTGTCATGGGTGATCACCCGGTTCAAGGAGACGATGGCGGACGGTTCACCTGGCCACGCTAGCGGGCGTACCGGGTCCGCGGCGCGAGCAGCGCCCACACGATGAAGATGTCCAGGGCGATCACGATGACCGACCAGACGGGCTGGTAGGGGATGTACAGGAAATTGAACACCGCGCTTATGCAGGCGAGCGCCACACCGACGACGCGGGCCCACACCTTGTCCAAGAACAGGAAGGCGCCGGCCACGAATACCGCCGCGCCCACGATGAGGTGAATCCAGCCCCAGCCGGTGACGGAGACGTTGTAGACGTAGTTCGGCAGGACGACGAAGAACGACCCCCTGATGATGGCGGCCAGTCCCTCGAGGAAGTTCCAGAGACCGGAGACCATCATGAGCACCGACGCGGTGATCGTGAAGCCGAGGACCGCGCCCTCGGGCCGCGGCTCGGCCCCGCCGCTGTCGTCGAAGCTCCTCGGACGGGGCACGTACTGGCGGGTACCGGGATCCTGCTGCGTGTCATCGGTCGGCTGGGTCCCCGCGGTCCCCGCGGGCGGGCCCGTGCCGGCGTCGCGAGCCGACTGACCTTGTGCGTGGCTCATCGAGCTGCCTCCCTTTCGAAGGTGGCGCCATGGCGAAGGCCGGCGCCACCATGGCGAAGCTACCGACGGCGCGTCCGGCGATCATCACCCAATTAGGGTGATTCACTGGGTGTCCCTAAGTAGGAAGATAAGCCCTATAAATAGAAACCATATTCGCATTACAGGATGCCGCGGCGCCGCCATAGGGGAAGGCTGTCGCGTCCGGCGATCAGTGGATTACCCCCAGTGAGGTGCGGGTAGAGTCCTGCGTCGGGGGAGAATTAAGTGACGCAACTTACACAAGTCGGTCCAATCTCAGACGCGGCGAAGCATGGTCATGAGTCGCTGCTGCTTGAGGACAAGCTGCGGGTACCCCGGCTTGGTGCCGACGTCATCCCCCGCAGTCGCCTGACCGGGCTGATCGAACGGGCAGCGGTGCACCCGGTCACCGCGATCACCGCCCCAGCCGGGGCCGGCAAGTCCGTCGCCTGCGCCACCTGGGCGGCGGCCGTGGCACGGTCACGGCGCGTCACCTGGCTGAACCTGGACGAGGGTGACAGGGAGCCGGGCAGATTCTGGGCGTACATGAGCGCCGCCCTCGCGGTCGGGGGCGCCGACCTCACCTCCTCGCTCGTGCCGCGCAGCCGCGGCCCAGCCGACGACCTGCCGATCAACCTCATGGACACGATGCGAGGTCTCGCCGCGCCCGTCGCGCTCGTCCTCGACGATGTGCACGTCCTCGCGGACAGCGGCGTGCTGCCCGGCCTCGGCTACCTGATCCACCATGCTCCGCCCACGCTGCGCATCATCCTGTGCGGCCGCCGCGTCCCCGGGCTGCACCTGGCCAGGATGCGGGTGGCCGGCGACCTGGCCGAGGTGGACACCGCGGACCTGGCCTGCACGCCGGAAGAGGCCGATGCCTATTTCGCCAAGCTCGGCCTCGCCGCCGACCCGGCCGAACGCGACGACCTGCTGCGGCGAACGCAGGGCTGGATGGCCGGGCTGCGGCTGGCGGCGCTGCGGGCCAACCGCGACGGCACGGTGAACGTCGGCGGCATCAACGGCGACCCGCTGCTCGCCGACTACATGCGGGACGAGGTCCTGGACCGCCAGCCCGCGCAGATCCAGTTGTTCCTGCGCCGGACAAGCGTCGCCGAGCGCCTGACCGGGGAGTACGCCGACTGGCTGACCCGCGAGCCCGGCGGCGCCCGGATCCTGGACCAGCTGGACCGAGAGAACAGCTTTGTCGCGCGGGACGAGTCCGGTCAGTACCGGTATCACCCGTGCCTGCGCGAGGTCCTGCTGGCCGAGCTGCGCAGGACGCCTGAGGAGGTGCCCGTGCTGTTCGGCCGGGCGGCACGTTGGCACGCCGCCCGCGGCGACGTCGTGGAGGCGATGCGGTGCGCGGCCGAAGCGGGTGACTGGGACCAGGCGTCGATGGCGCTCGCCGAGGCGGGGATCGCGGGGGTCCTGCCCGGCCGGATGGCCGACCTCGAGAAGGCCCTGAGGCTGTTTCCCGCCGAGCGCCGCTCCGGCGATCCCGTGGTGGCCGCCGCGCTCGCCGCGGCCAGGCTGTGCGGCGGCGATCCTGATTCGGCGACCGCGTACCGCGGCTACGCGACCGAAGCGCTCGCCGACTGCGCCGAGCCCACCCGGCCGCTCGTGGAACTGTGGCTCGCGGCGCTGCGCGTGATGCAGACGGCCGACACCGATCCTGGCGCGCTTGACGACGGCTGGGCGCTGGCCGAGAAGACGCAGTCGCGCGCGGGAACGCTGTCGGCGCACCGCGCGCTCGGGCTGCTGTGGCTCGCGCTCGGCACCGCGATGCTGTCCCGCTGGCGGATAACGGACGCGCGCCGCGCCCTCGGCCACGCGAGTCACCAACTGGCGGCCGCCGGGCTCGGGGTGCCGCTGGAGCGTGCCCTCGGCTGGCAGGCGCTCGCCGAAGTGCTCTACGGCGACCTCGGCGCGGCCCAGGCGATCATCGCGCGGCTACGCGGCCCCGACATGCCCGATCCCGCTGGTCAGCGCCTGGCGACGCTGGCCGCCGCCGCGCTCGCCGTCGAGCGGGACGAGCTGCGGTCGGCCTCGGAGCTGCTCGACTCGCTCGACTCCGGCGCCCTTGGCTGGGTTCCTGGCGAGCCGGACACCGGCGTGCTGCGCATGCTGGTCCGTGCCCGTGTAGCGCTGGCCGGCGGAGACACCGCGGGCGCCAGGAGCATCGTCACGCTCGTTCGCGACAAGTACGGCCAGAACCTGCTGCCGCTGGCCGCGTTCGATGCCGACATCGCGCTGCAGGCGGGCGATATCCCCGTCGCGGCCGCGACGCTCGGGCCCCCCGATGGCGTGGCCGAGCTGCCGCCACGGGACGCGGAGCAGGCCGTGGTGGTGGCGCGGCTGCTGCTCGCCCAGGGCGACCCCGGCGCCGCGCTTGAAATGACCAGCCAGTGGATGGACGGCTCGACGGTACCGGGCGGCACCCTGCGCAACCGCATTACCGCGCTGCTCACGGCCACCATCGCCAACCGTCGTCTGTCCGCGCACGCCGACGCGGCCGCGCTGCTTGAGCAGGCGCTGATGATCGCGGAGCCGCACGACGCGTACCGGCCGTTCCTCGACCTGGGCGGGGCGATCCACTCGGCGATCGCCATCATGGTCCCCCCGGCCAGCCCCGCCGCGACGTTCGCCGCCCGGGTGCAGGAACGTTTCGTGTGCCAGTTGCCGCCGAAGGCCGCGGGCAACGCCTCGGCGAGCGACGCGGCGCCGCCGCTGACCGCGAGCGAGATGGCCGTGCTGCGCCTGCTGCACTCCCACCTCACGAACCAGGAGATCGCCGACGCGCTGTACCTGTCGGTCAACACGATCAAGACCCACCTGCGCTCGACGTACCACAAGCTCGGGGTGACCTCCAGGCGCGACGCGGTCGCCCGCGGCCGCCGACTCCAGCTCCTGTTAGCCGCTTACGGTCCCGGTCGGATCGGTACTCGCTGCCGACGGCTGCTGCCGTGCCTCAAGGTCGCCGTCCCGCGCGTCACGCGTGTCCCGCTTATCCCCGGGACCCGCCGCGCGGGCCGCCCAATAGGCGCCTGCGCCGACGGCTGCGGCGCGCAGCAGCGATCGGCGCCGGACAACTGCACGGCGCATCGGGGACATCGGTCGTCCTCTCCATCCGGTCCATCCGGCTTCTGGCCAGGCCTGAACCCGTTCGCTTCGGTACACGATGTCCCTGCCACCCGCGCCGCGGCACTAACCCACCCGCCACGGGTGATCGCCGGCCGGCGGCGGCCGGATCCGCCAGTGTTCACCTCCGGGGGGTGATCAAGATCCGGCCTGTGGCGGGGCACGATGTTGCTCCACGGAAAGTGACTCGGTCACGGCGGCAGGAGCGAACGTTGTCCCAGGACAGCGAGGGACCCGGCGCGGCAGCCAGCTCCGGCAGTAACAGAGCGGGCGGCCCGGGGAAGCCGGCGGGCGCGCAAGCCGCGACCCCGCCGGTCCCGGGTCCCGCGCGCCCGCCGGACGCGGATGTCCCGGCGCCCGCGGACGAAGAAGCGGCGTACACGGACGAAGAAGGGGCGTACACGGACGAAGAAGGGGCGTACACGGACGAAGAAGGGGCGTACACGGGTGGGAAGGCCGCCACACCGGCGACCCCCGGATCTGGCGGTGGTCAGGCTGGGGGTCCAGTAGCGGCGACCGAGGAAGACGAGCGCGCCGAGCTTGAGCGGCTGCGCGCCGAGGTCGCCGGTCTGCGCGGCGAACGAGCGCAGGCCGGCGGGAAACGGCAAAAGCGCCCGGGCGGCTGGCGCGCGCCAGTATCCGCCGTGCTGATCGTGCTCGGCTGCATCCTCGCCCCCGTCTCGGTGCTCGGCGTGTGGGGCGCCAACCAGGTGGGCAACACTGACCGGTTCGTGGCGAACATGTCGCCGCTGATTTCCGAGCCGCCGATCCAGCAGGCGCTGAGCGCCAAGATCACCACCCAGATCACCAGCAGGCTGAACGTGCAAGCGATCGCCAACCAGGCGGCCGCCCAGGCCACGGCGGCCCACCTGCCGAGGATCGCGAGCCTGCTGCACACCTTCTCCGGGCAGATAGCCAGCGGCGTGAACAGCGCGATCGCGACTGCCGTCTCCAGGGTGGTGGCAAGTCCCGCGATGGCGGTGGTGTGGACGCAGGCCCTCAGGGTCGCCCACTCAGGGATCGTGCGAGTGCTGTCCGGTCAGGGCGGCGGCGCGGTCGACGTTGTCAACAACCAGGTCGTGCTGAACCTCAGCCCGCTGATCACCCAGGCGAAAAAGCAGCTCAGCGCCCAAGGGCTGACGATCGTCAACAACATCCCGAATGTCAACGCGACCTTCCCGCTGTTTGAGGCACCCAACCTGGCCAAGGCCCAGCAGGGATACCGGCTGACCCAAACGCTTAAGTGGGTGCTGCCGTTTCTCACGCTCGCGTTGCTCGCGGCGGGGGTCTACGTTGCCCGCGGCCATAGACGCGCGCTGATCGGCGCGGCCCTGGGCCTGGCCGCGTCGATGCTCGTCCTCGGCATCGCGCTGGACATCGCCCGCGTCATCTACCTCAACAGCGTCCCGAAGAACGTGCTGCCGTCCGACGCGGCCGGGGCGCTGTACGACACCCTGATCCGGTTCATCAGGGAAGGTCTGCGCGTGCTCTTGGTGATCGGCCTGGTCATCGCGATCGGCGCCTTCTTGACCGGCCCCTCGGTCACCGCCGTCCGTACCAGGAAGGCGGTAACTTCCGGTATCGACTGGCTGCGGGCGCGCAGCGAGCAAGCCGGGGTGCGCACCGGCCCGGTAGGCGAATGGACCGCCGCGCACAAGAACCTGCTCCGCATCGGGGCGATCGCGCTGATCGCCCTCATCTTCGTCCTGCTGGGCCCGCCCGATGTGGGCGAGGTCATCACGCTCGTCGTCGTGCTGCTCGTACTGCTGGGCCTGATCGAACTGATCGGCGGCCGGTCGGCCGATCAGACGGCCCGCGCCCCCGGGGGCTGACGCCGATGATCGGCCAGGCGGCGGGCTTCGCCGTTCTCGCGTCCATATCGCCCACGGCGCTGATCGTGATGGCCGTGTTCCTGGGTTCGGCCAATCCCAGGCTGACAGCGCTGGCCTACGTCACTGGCGCCTTCACCATGACCGTGATCATGGCGATCGTAGTGCTTTATGTGCTGCGCAGCACTGGCCTGAACCTGTCGCGCCAGCACGATCCCCGGTACGGGTTCCGGCTTGGTCTTGGTGTCCTCGCACTCGCCGGAGCCATCTACCTCGGGCGGTTCAAGCGGCCGAAGCCCGAATCCGCGCAGCAGCGCCAGGGACTCATAGCCAGGCTCACCGCCATGCCGAGCGCGCGCACGGCCTTCGCGGCCGGCGTGCTCATCTTCGCGCCGTCGGCGACGTTCATCGCCGCGGTCCAGGTCCCCGCCACCGCCCAGGCGGCAGTCCCGGTCACGGCGCTGACCCTGGTGATCATCATCCTGCTCACCTGCATGGTCGTCTGGCTACCGCTGATCGCCTATCTGGCCGCCCCTGATGCCACGACACGGTTGCTCAAGACCATCAACGACGCGATTCGCCTGCACGCCAAGCGGCTCGGCCTCTACGCGCTCGCCCTGTGCGGGGCCATCCTCATCGTCAACGGCGCGCTCGGGGTGGCGGGCGTGATCTAACCAGCGTGGTCTGAGACGACAAACCGGAAGGATTGCAACCATGAGCGTAGGCATCAGCGCCCTCCTCGTCATCGTCGGGGCGATCTTGCGCTTCGCCGTGAGCTGGTCAGGCAACTACGTGGACCTGCAGGTCGTCGGCGTGATCTTCATGATCGGCGGCGGCGTCGGCCTGATCGCGAGCATCATCGTCGCGATCGTGCGGCGCCGCAGCCAGCGAGCGGCTCAGGTCTATGAGGAACGCCGCTACATCGAGCCGCCGCGCTGAGTCGGCGACCCCGGCGCCGGGCGCACGACGCAGCGGAAGCCTAGGTGCGCGGTCGAGGTGTCGACGGCCTCACCCTGCCGGGCGGCGGGCCGGTACCTGAAGCAGTACTCCGGCGCGCACAGGTGCGAGCCGCCCTTGATCACGCGGCGCGGGATGCGCTCGCCGGGCTCGCCGGACACCAGGCTCCGCTCGGCCGAGGTGACCCGCGGGTTGCGCGGCACGCAGCACGCGTGCGGCTCAGGCCGCTCGGGCGGCAGCGCGGTCCACGTGGCGAAGTAGTCACCCGTCCACTCCCACACGTTGCCGGCGAGGTCGTACAGGCCGAAACCATTGGGCGGGTAACTGCCCACCGGGGACGTCCCTCGCCTGCCCGGCGGCTTGGCGTCGCGCCAGGGGAACGCGCCCCGCCAGGTATTGGCCATCACCCGGCCCTTGGGCTCGAACTCGTCGCCCCACGTGAAGACCGCGCCCTCGAGGCCGCCGCGCGCGGCGAACTCCCATTCGGCCTCCGTCGGCAGCTCCTTGCCCGCCCAGGCCGCGTACGCGTCGGCGTCCTGCGCCGCCACGTGCGTCACCGGGTGCTGGTCCCGGCCGTGCAGCGTGGTGCCAGGACCGCCGGGGTGGCGCCAGGAGGCGCCCGGGGTGTACCGCCACCACCGCGAGACATCGCGCAGGTCCACCGGCCCCCGGGTGGGGAAGAAGACCAGCGATCCCGGGACCAGCAGGTCAGGCGAGGCATCCGGGTAGGCGCCGGGGTCGAGCGGGCGTTCGGCGACGGTCACGTAGCCGGTCGCCCAGACGAACCGGCGGAACTGCGCGACCGTGACCGGGCGGGAGTCCATCCAGAACCCGTCCACCTCGATCCGGCGAGCCGGCCGCTCCTCCGGGTAGAAGTCATCCGACCCCATCAGGAAGCGGCCGCCCGGCACCCACACCATGTTCTTCGCCTGGCTCTTCGCGAGCGCAACCGCTTCGGTCATCGCGGGGGCTACTCCCGCATGAGCATGAGGGCGGCTTCGCGTTCGAGATCCTGATACGGCTCGCCGCTGACGTCGATCGCGATCCGGTTGATGACGCCGCCGGTGAACGCGTAGGGCGGCTGACCCGGGTAGTCCTGGGTGACCGGCTCCCCGGGGTTGCGGCCCACGTACAGGCCCGAGCCCGCGACCGCGAACGCGCCGAGCTGCGTCCTGATCCTGGCGTCGCCCACCTTGCGGTCGCCGTGGTAGATCGACAGGATCCCGGTCGCGCAGTCGCTTTCCTGGCGGTCCTTGTCGAACGAGGCGGTCAGGATCAGGTTCTTCCCGGTCGGGATGTCCTGCGAAGCGACGATCTTCTGTTCCTCGCTGCCCAGGAAGTTGTTGACGTAGTGCAGCCGGTTGTCCTTGATGTAGAGGGCGTGGCCGCCGAACCGCGTGCCCATGGCGAACAGCACCCCCTCGGCGCCCGGCCCCGGGATGTCAACGAGCGCCCCGATCACGAATGAGCGGTTGCGGGTGCTGACCGCCTGCCACTCGGGAACGGGGGCCGTGCCAGGGAAGTACACGTACCGGGACCGTGACGCGGTGAGCTGGGGACGCGGTGTCGCCATGATTTCTATCGCCGACCGGTCGTCCAGCGGGAACGCGCCGTTCGCGCCGGCCTCGCTGAACCATATGTTCACGAGTTCGCGCAGCTTGTCCGGCTGCTCCGCGGCCAGGTCGTGCAGCTCGGCCCGGTCGGTGTCGGTGTGGTACAGCTCCCACGTGTCGTCGTTGAAGTGGCTCCACCCGGCCAGACACGGATGAGTCGTGACGGCCTTCCAGCCCTCGTGCCAGATGCCGCGGGAGCCGAGCATCGCGTAGAACTGCGTGTGCCGCCGCGACGCGGCCTTCGCGTCGTCGAAGCTGTAGCGCATGCTCACACCGTCGAAGGAGCTCTGCGTGTGGCCCTTGATCGTCTCCGGCGCGTCGAGGCCGAGGCAGTCCAGGATGGTGGGCACGATGTCGATCGCGTGGTGGTACTGCTCGCGCACCTGACCGCGTGTCCTCGTGCCCTTGGGCCACGAGATGATGCACGGGTCCGCGGTGCCGCCGTTGAACTCGTATCGCTTCCACATCTTGAACGGCGTGTTGAACGCCATCGCCCAGCCGTTCGGGTAATGGTTGTAGGTCTTCGGGCTGCCGAGATCATCGAGCTTGGCCAGGTTCTCCGCGAGATCGTCCGCGACGCCGTTGGCGAACTTCATCTCGTTGACGGACCCGTTCGGGCCGCCCTCGCCGCTCGCGCCGTTGTCGGAGACGACGATGACGAGCGTGTTGTCCCGCTGGCCGGTCTGCTCCAGGTAGTCGAGCAGCCGCCCGACGTGGTGGTCGGCGTGCGCGAGGAATCCCGCGTACACCTCCGCCATCCGCGCGAACAGCCGTTTCTCGTCGGCGTTGAGTGAGTCCCAGGGCCGGGTGTAGTCAAGCTCGGGGAACGGCTGGCCCTCGGGGCCGGTCCGGGTGCCGGGTGTTCCGATCGGGTTGAGCGGCGGAAGCTCGGTGTCGTGCGGCACGATGCCCATGCTCTTTTGCCGGGCCAGGGTCTGCTCGCGGATCGCCTCGTATCCCACGTCGAACCGGCCGCGGAACTTCTCGATCCAGTCCTTAGGCGCGTGGTGCGGCGCGTGGCACGCGCCCGGCGCGTAGTACAGCAAGAACGGCTTGTCCGGCGCGACCGCCTTCGCGTCCTTGATGAACGACAGCGACATGTCGGTGAGGTCGTCGGTCAGGTGGTAGCCCTCCTCCGGCGAGCGCGGCTGGTCCACCGGATGGTTGTCGTAGACCAGGTCCGGGTACCACTGGTTGGTCTCGGCGCCAAGGAACCCGTAGCTGCGCTCGAAGCCCCTGCCGGTGGGCCAGTTGCGCCGCGGCGACGCGAGGCTCATCTCGTCGGTCGGGCACAGGTGCCACTTGCCGGCCAGGTAGGTGTTCCAGCCGCGTTCGCTCAGGATCTCGGAGATCATTCCGTTCTCTGGGGGAATCGTGCCACTGCCGTTCGGGAAACCAATAGCTGCCTCGGTGATGCAGGCCATGCTGTTACGGGTGTGGTTACGGCCGGTGAGCAGGCAGGAGCGCGTCGGCGAGCACAGCGCCGTGGTGTGCCACTGGGTGTACCGCACTCCGGCGTCGGCTATCCGGTCGATGTTCGGCGTCTCAATGGGGCCGCCGTAGCAGCTCATCGCGGAAAAGCCCACGTCGTCCAAGACGATGTACAGCACGTTCGGCGCCCCGTACGGCGCCACCGGCGGCTCGAACGGCGTCCAATCCGGCTCGGAGTCGCGGATGTCGACGTTGATCGTCCCCTTGAATGGCTTGGCCACCATGACCCCCGTTGTCGCTGTCTGTAACCGCTCGCCACTACGGATCGTCGCGCGCCCGGCCCGCCGACCACGCCACCCCCCGCGGGTGAACCGCAAGCGTGATTTACGTCACGTCGGTGTTGAGAAAAACTTGCGAGCCCCGTCCCATTTACGGCACACTGATGTTGTGAAAACTGCCGGGGCGACTGACATGCCCGGCGCCGCCGCCGGTGGCGCCGGGAATCAGGCGTCCGCGGGAAGCGCTATACAAGGTGCCGCGCACGGCAGCGCGCACACCGAGCGCGGCACGCGCGGTCAGGTCGCCAGGCTGATCCTGGAGCTCGGCCCGTCGACCGCCGCGACGCTGGGCGGCAGGCTGGGGCTCACCCCGGCGGCCATCCGGCGGCACCTGGACAACCTCATCGCGGAAGGCATGATCGAGACCCGCACCGCCCGCACGTACGGCAACCGCGGCCGGGGACGGCCAGCCAAGCTGTTCGTCATCACCGACACCGGGCGCAGCGTCTTCGAGCACGCCTACGACGACCTGGCGACCAGCGCGCTCCGTTTCATCGCCGAGAAACTGGGGCAGCAAGCGGTAGCCGACTTCGCCCGGCAGCAGGTTTCCGAGCTCGAGCGGCGCTACACCGCGGTCGTGACGGGTGACCTGCCCGCCCGCGTCCAGGCCCTGGCGGAGGCGCTGTCGGCCGACGGGTATGCCGCGTCGGCGGGCCCGGCGCCGACGATCGGTACGGTAGGGAACACTGGTGAGCAGATCTGCCAGCACCACTGCCCGGTCGCGCACGTCGCGGCCGAGTTTCCGCAGCTGTGCGAGGCGGAGACGGAAGCGTTCGGCCGGCTGCTCGGCACGCCAGTCCAGCGGCTGGCGACGATCGCGCACGGCGACGGGATCTGCACGACCCACGTGACATGCGCCAGCGCACGTCACCGCGGCAAAACGGGTAACGAAGATACGAGTCCGGAGGGCTCTGACATATGACGACCACCGCGAATGACCAGCTCGAAGGGCTGGGCACGTATAAGTTCGGCTGGGCCGACTCTGACGTGGCCGGCGCGTCCGCTCGTCGCGGACTATCCGAAGAGGTGGTACGGGACATCTCGGGGCGCAAGAACGAGCCCGAGTGGATGCTCGAGATGCGGCTGAAGGGCCTGAAGTACTTTGGCCGCAAGCCCATGCCGAACTGGGGCTCTGACCTGTCCGGCATCGACTTCGACAACATCAAGTACTTCGTCCGGTCGACCGAGAAGCAGGCCGCGAGCTGGGACGAGCTGCCCGCGGACATCAAGAACACCTACGACAGGTTGGGCATCCCCGAGGCGGAGAAGCAGCGGCTGATCGCGGGTGTGGCCGCGCAGTACGAGTCCGAGGTCGTCTACCACAAGATCCGCGAGGACCTCGAGGCCAAGGGTGTCATCTTCCTCGACACGGACACCGCGCTCAAGGAGCACCCGGACCTGTTCAAGGAGTACTTCGGCACGGTGATCCCGGCCGGGGACAACAAGTTCGCCGCGCTGAACACGGCCGTGTGGTCGGGCGGGAGCTTCATCTACGTGCCGAAGGGCGTGCAGGTCGAGATCCCGCTGCAGGCCTACTTCCGGATCAACACCGAGAACATGGGCCAGTTCGAGCGGACCCTGATCATCGTCGACGAGGGCGCGTACGTGCACTACGTCGAGGGCTGTACGGCGCCGATCTACAAGTCAGACAGCCTGCATTCCGCGGTGGTCGAGATCATCGTGAAGAAGGACGCCCGCTGCCGGTACACGACGATCCAGAACTGGTCGAACAACGTGTACAACCTGGTGACCAAGCGCGCGATCGCGCAGCAGGGCGCCACGATGGAGTGGATCGACGGCAACATCGGCTCCAAGGTGACGATGAAGTACCCAGCGGTCTACCTGATGGGCGAGCACGCCAAGGGCGAGACGCTGTCCGTCGCGTTCGCCGGCGCCGGCCAGCACCAGGACGCGGGCGCCAAGATGGTGCACTGCGCGCCGAACACGTCGTCCACCATCGTCTCCAAGTCCGTCGCCCGCGCGGGCGGCCGGACCTCCTACCGTGGCCTCGTCAACGTGCAGGAGGGCGCCGCGCACTCCAAGTCCACGGTCAAGTGCGACGCGCTGCTCGTGGACACGATCAGCCGGTCCGACACCTACCCCTACAACGACATCCGCGAGGACGACGTGGAGATGGGGCACGAGGCCACCGTCTCGAAGATCTCCGAGGACCAGCTGTTCTACCTGATGAGCCGCGGCATGACCGAGGACGAGGCGATGGCGATGATCGTGCGCGGCTTCGTCGAGCCGATCGCGCGCGAGCTGCCGATGGAGTACGCGCTGGAGCTCAACCGGCTGATCGAGCTGCAGATGGAAGGGGCGGTCGGCTGATGTCCTCGCTCGGCGGGGCGGTTGAGACCGCCCCGGTCTCTAGCCTGCATGCGCTCGGTTCGGTGGACCCGGCGGACTTCCCCGTGCCGACCGGCCGCGAGGAGGAGTGGCGCTTCACCCCGCTGCGCCGGCTGCGGGGTCTGCAGTCGGATGCTCCATTCAGCGCCGATGGGGTTGCGGTGGAAGTCGACCCCGCTCCCGAGGTGTCAGCCGAGATTTATCCGGAACGATCGCGGCTTGCCGCCGACAGCACCTTCCTCCCCTCGGACCGGGTAAGCGCCCGCGCGTTCGCCGCGGCGGCCGGCGCGACGGTCGTCACGGTGCCGAAGGAAACGGTGGCGTCGCGCCCGACCTACATCCGCGTGACCGGGCGGGGGACCACGCGGGCGTCGGCGGGTCACACCGTCATCGACGTGGAGCCCTACGGACGCGCCGTGGTCGTCATCGACCAGCGCGGCACCGCCACGTACGCCGACAACGTGGAGATCCGCGTCGCCGATGGCGGCGACCTGACGGTCGTCTCGCTCGCCGACTGGGACGACGACGCCGTGCAGGTCAGCCACCACCACGCGACGCTGGGCCGGGACGCGAGGCTGAAGCACTTCGCGGTCACGCTCGGCGGCTCGCTGGTCCGGCTGTCCCCGACTATCCGCTACGCGGGCCCGGGCGGCGACGCCGAACTGTACGGTCTGTGCTTCGCCGACGCTGGCCAGCACCTGGAGCACCGGCTGTTCGTGGACCACGACACGCCCAACTGCCGCAGCCGGGTCCGCTACAAGGCCGCGCTGCGCGGCGAGGGCGCGCACACCGTGTGGATCGGCGACGTGCTGATCCGGGCGCAGGCCTCGGGCACCGACACCTACGAGTACAACAGGAACCTGGTGCTCACCGACGGGGCGCACGCCGACTCGGTGCCGAACCTGGAGATCCTCACCGGTGAGGTGGTCGGTGCCGGGCACGCGAGCGCCAACGGCCGGCTGGACGACGAGTCCATGTTCTACCTGCAGGCCCGCGGCATCCCGCTGGAGGAAGCCCGCCGCCTGGTGATCCGCGGGTTCTTCGGCGAACTGATCGCCCGGATCGGGGTGCCGGAACTCGAGCAGCGCATCGCGGAGGAGATCGAAGGGGAACTCGCATGACGGAGTACGTGCGCGCCTGTGCCCTGAGCGACCTCGCCGACGGCGAGGCGCTGGGCGTCGAGGTCGGCGAGGAGCCGGTCGCGATCGTCCGGACGTGCGGCGAGGTGTTCGCGATCCGCGACGTGTGCTCGCACGCCGAGGTGCCGCTGTCCGAGGGCGAGATCGACGGCCGCACGATCGAGTGCTGGCTGCACGGGTCCCGCTTCGATCTGCGCACCGGCAAGCCCACCGGGATGCCCGCCACCGAGCCGGTGCCCGTCTACTCAGTGAAGATCGAGGGCGACGACGTCCTCGTCGATATCAACCAGGAGTCCTAGTGTCCACCCTTGAGATCCGCGACCTGCACGTTTCCGTCGCCGAGAACGACGGAACCCTGCGCGAGATCCTGCGCGGCGTCAACCTCACCGTCGCCGCGGGGGAGACGCACGCCATCATGGGACCGAACGGCTCAGGCAAGTCCACCCTGGCCTACGCGATCGCCGGGCACCCCAAGTACGTGGTCACCCAGGGCTCTGTCACCCTCGACGGCGAGGACGTCCTGGCGATGAGCGTGGACGCCCGCGCCCGCGCCGGGCTGTTCCTCGCGATGCAGTACCCGGTCGAGGTGCCCGGTGTGTCGGTGTCGAACTTCCTGCGCACCGCGGTCACCGCGACGCGCGGTGAGGCGCCGAAGCTGCGTGACTTCATGAAGGAGATGCGGGGCGCGATGAGCGGCCTCGCGATCGACTCGAAGTTCGCCGAGCGCAGCCTCAACGAGGGTTTCTCCGGCGGCGAGAAGAAGCGCCACGAGATCCTGCAGCTCGAGCTGCTCGACCCGAAGATCGCCATCCTCGACGAGACCGACTCCGGCCTCGACGTGGACGCGCTGAAGATCGTCTCCGAGGGCATTAATCGATTCCGCGCCAAGCCGGGCCACGGCGTGCTGCTGATCACCCACTACACCCGGATCCTGCGCTACGTCCGGCCGGACTTCGTGCACGTGTTCGTGGGCGGCCGGATCGTCGAAGAGGGCGGTCCCGAGCTCGCTGAGGTCCTCGAGAACGAGGGCTACGAGCGCTTCACCGAAGCGGGGGCGACGGCGTCGTGACTGTGGATATCTCGGCGGGGGGTTCCGGGGCGTCGTCCCCCCGGGCTAGCACTGCTTCCCCCGTGGACGTCGAGGCGGTCCGCAAGGACTTTCCGGCGCTGAGCCGGCTGGCCCGCAACGACAAGCCGCTGATCTACCTGGACTCGGGCGCGACCTCGCAGAAGCCCGTCCAGGTCCTCGACGCCGAGCGCGAGTTCTACGAGCGCCACAACGGTGCCGCGCACCGGGGGTCGCACCTGCTGAGCGAGGAAGGCACCGGGCTCTATGAGGACGCGCGGGCGAAGGTCGCCGCCTTCATCGGCGCGGACGAGCGCGAGATCGTCTTCACCAAGAGCGCCACCGAGTCGGTCAACCTGGTCGCCTACGCGCTCACGTCCTGCGTCAAGCCGGGCGACGAGATCTTGATCAGCGAGTCCGAGCACCACGCCAACCTGGTGCCTTGGCAGCAGCTGGCTCTGCGTACCGGCGCCACCGTGCGCTGGTTCCCTGTGCTGCCCGATGGCAGGCTCGACGTGGACCCGTCGCTGATCACCGACCGCACCAAGATCGTGGCGGTGACCGGCCAGTCGAACGTCACCGGGGTGAATCCGCCGGTCGCGGAGATCACCCGGCTGGCGCACGAGGCCGGCGCGCTGGTGCTCTGTGACGGCGCGCAGCTGGTGCCGCACCACCCGGTGGACGTGACCGCCCCGGACGTGGACTTCCTGGTGTTCTCCGGGCACAAGATGCTGGGCCCGCTGGGGCTCGGCGTGCTCTACGGCAAGTACGCGAGGCTGGAGGCGCTGCCGCCGTTCCTGTTCGGCGGGGACATGATCGAGGTCGTGCGGATGGAAGGCTCCACCTTCCAGCCGCCTCCTGCCAGGTTCGAGACCGGCGTGCCGCCGGCGCCGCTGGCCGCGGGGCTCGCCGCCGCCGTGGACTACCTGACCGGGCTCGGCATGGAGAACGTCGCCGCGCACGAGGAGTCGCTGACCGCGCACGCGATCGGCGCGCTCCTCGAGATCAAGGGCGTGCGGATCCTGGGGCCCACCACGACCAGGGAGCGCGGCGGCGCCGTGGCGTTCGAGGTGGACGGGGTGCACCCGCACGACGTCGGTCAGGTCCTCGACGATCTCGGCATAGCGGTGCGCACCGGGCATCACTGCGCGTGGCCGCTGCACCGGGCGCTGGGGGTCCAATCCTCCGCCCGCGCCACCTTCTACGTGTACAACACGCACGAGGAAGTGGACGCGCTGGCGGAAGGAATACGGTACGCACAGCGTTTCTTTGCTCAGTAACCCAGGGGACGACCCCTGGAACCCCGGAGATGTTATGCAGCAGCCTCAGCTCGAGTCGATGTACCAGGAAATTATCCTGGACCACTACCGGAACCCGCACCACAAGGGCCTGCGGGATCCGTACGACGCCGAGGTCTACCACATCAACCCGACGTGCGGTGACGAGGTGACGCTGCGCGTCACCCTCAAGGACGTCGGCGGCGAGCAGGTGGTCGAGGATGTCTCCTACGACACGCTGGGTTGCTCGATCAGCCAGGCCAGCGCTTCGGTGATGTCCGACCTGGTCATCGGCAAGCCGGTGCATGACGCGATGCGGATCAGCGAGGCTTTCCTGACCCTCATGCAGTCCAAGGGGCAGGCGTCCCAGGCGTCAGTGTCCGAGCCAGACGAGGACGTCCTGGAAGACGCGGTGGCGTTCGCCGGAGTCTCGAAGTACCCGGCCAGGATCAAATGCGCGCTGCTCGGCTGGATGGCGTGGAAAGACGCCACCGCGCGGGCGCTCGCCGACAGCGATTCCGCCGACAGCGACGGAGGACAACAAACATGACCGAGAACGCATCGCAGGAGGCGCTCCCTCAGGAAGCGCTGCCCCAGGAGGCGCCGCCTCAGGAGGCGCCGCCTCAGGAGGGGCTGACTCAGGAGGCGCTGCCTCAGGAGGTCGCGGACGTCCTCGAGGCGCTGCGCGACGTGGTGGACCCCGAACTCGGCATCAACGTCGTCGACCTGGGCCTCGTCTACGGCATCGACGTCGACGCCGACCGGGTAGCCACCCTCGACATGACGCTGACCAGTGCCGCCTGCCCGCTCACCGACGTGATCGAGGACCAGGCGCGTGAGGCCCTCGACGGCGTGGTGTCCGACTTCCGCATCAACTGGGTCTGGATGCCCCCGTGGGGCCCGGAGAGCATCACGGAAGACGGTCGCGAGCAACTCCGGGCCCTGGGTTTCAACATCTAACCGCCGCGTACCTGGCCAAGGAACTCGTCGAGCTTCGCGTCAAGCCCGTCGAACCGCTTGTCCACCGAGTCGAACCGCTTGTCCATCGCGTTGAACCGGCGGTCCACCACCTCGAACCGCCGCTCGACCGCGGACTTGAACGCGGTCATCTCGGTACGCATGGCCGAGCGTGTCGTCAGAATCTCCCTTCTCATCTCGTTCACCTGCAGGATCACCGCGGTCTTGAGCGCGGTGATCTCCGTGCGGATCGTGGCGTCCAGCGCGGCGACGTCCACCCGCAGGCCGGCGATCTCCTCCCGGTTGGACTGGGTTTCCTGGTAGACCTGCCCGATACCCCAATTCATGGCATCCACCTTAGGGTAAAGCTCAGCGAATACGGTGTCCTCGAGCACGGAAACGCGCTCATCTAGGTCGGTAAATGTCACCATGGTGGGATAGTACGGCGAGGCACCGACGAAATGCTGGTGGTAGGGGCGTGTCCAAAAACGCAATGGTTTGCCATTTCAAGCGCGATATCTCTCCGCGTCATCCACCCCAATTACTGGCGCCAGCCACCGCGATAATGTGCGCCAGCCGGCGCCGGTACCGCGCGCGAGCGACTAGACCCACCCTCGCCCCTCCGCGCGACGGCGACGGCGACCGATCCCCCACCGCCCCCTTCCGCCCCCTTCCGTCCCATCTCGCCTCACATTCCCCCGCCTCACATTCCCCCGCCAGACATTCCCCCGCCAGTTGTGAGTCGTGCGGTTAACGGGGATCCCCCGGCCGACTTCGCACACTTCCCGACTAGACATTCCGGGCATTCCGGGCGCCGTTTTGGTCACAAGGTGTGCGAAGTCAAAACTAGAGGCAGGTGCGCCAGATGGTGTTCGTTATACGGCGCCTGCCGCGATGGTAGACATTCGCGATCATTTTTCGCGGGTGTAGAAGGGCACGGTGTTCTCGGCTACCCATTCGTCGACGAGGTCGGGTTCGGATTCACCGGGGAAGGTGACGTCGATCGGGAAATTGGCCTGCATGGGAACCGCGGCCACGGCGCGCTCGATCGAGCCGACGACCGCCTCGTGGACCGGTTCGCTCGCCGGATCGTCGAGGGTGACCGAGATGATCAGGCCCTCACCCTGGCCGCGCACCGACAGCCAGGCGCGCGCGGCCTGCCGCACGGCGGGCAGTGAGTGCAATCCGTCGCCCACCTCGCGCAGCAGCGCCTCCGGTTCCGCCGGCGGGTGGCCGACCCGGACAGGGACGCCGCTGGCCGAGGCGTGGACGGCGGCCAGGTCCGCGACGCCTTCCCGGTAGATCGGCACGCTCGCCTCGGCTCCCGGGTTGAGCGCGATGCCGAGCCCGGCCGGCAGGTTCCGCGCGAGGGCGGCCGCGGGCACCACGATGTGCGGCGCCACGCGGGCGTCGCCCGCCCGTTGCCAGGGACGCTCGACGTCGGCGAACTGATACTCGCCCAGCGGGTACTTGCCGGCCGCCGACCCGGCGCCCGGGTGCTGGCCTCGTGGGTAGCCGCCGGTTGTCGGCTGATTGCTCGCCGGGCGCCCGCCGCGCGCGTACCTGGTCTGCTGGCTGGGGACGGCGCCCGGGCCCGGGCCGGAGTGGGGCCGGGCGCGCCCGGATCCGTCCGCGGCAGCGGAATCCGGCGACTCGCCCGCGGCCGGGGAGTGGGCCCAGCTAGCCAGGCGCTGGATCGACGTGAAGCAGGGCACGAATTCGGCCCCCAGGTAGGTGACCGTCGGTAGCGCCACGGCGGAGCCGTCGGTGACCGGCCCCTGGCCGGCCGGGAGCGGGACCCACAGCCGGGCGCGCGATAGCTCGTCCAGCAGGTCGTCCATTCGGTCGGGATCCTTGATGACCGCCGCGAGTGCCTGCTCGACGGCCTCGCACGAGGAGTACGCTCCGTCGGGTGCGTCCTTTGTCCCGCCCCAGGCAAGCGCGCCGGGCCGTACGAACGTGCCGCCGTACGCCATGGCCTGCGCGGGAAGGACGTCGGCGGGGGGTGGCAGCGGTTGCGCGGGCACCACGCCGCCCCCTGGATCGTCTGCGGGATCGATCGGGAGCATGGTGTCTTCCTCGTCTGGACTCGTTGACTCGAACGCGTGACAGCTTCTGTTGTACGGATAGTAAACACGATGAGGCAGTCAGTAGTGAAGAACGTCGCAAGTAGTGCCGGCCGGTGGCTGGACGTGGCACCGTCCCGGTTCCCCGGGTGGATCGCCGACTTCGCTGAACGGCACGGCGACGCCGCGCGTGGCGCCGCTCTCACTGCGGTGCTGACCGGCCAGAATGTGATTTTCACCGCACCGGACGGCGCGGTCGCTGAATGTCATTCGCCGTTCCCGCCGGTGGCCGGCCTGACCGTGGACCCGGATGCCTGCGCCGAGGCGATCGCCATCCACGCCATGGCTCCGCGCACGGTCGGCGTGCTCCTCGTCCGGCTCGGCGGCTACGCGGCTGGCGTCTTCACGGGCACGCCGCCGCGCCTGGCGGCATCGAAGACCGGTTCGCGCCTGGTGCACGGGCGCAGCGCCGCGGGAGGGTGGTCACAGCACCGGTTCGCCCGGCGCCGGGAGAAGCAGGCGAACGAGGCACTGCAGGCCGCCGCCGACGCCGCGGTCGCGGTCTTCGGGAGCTGGCGACCTGGGGGAGACAGGCGCGATCGTTCCGGATATACCGAGCGAGCAGCCGGAACGGGGGCGGCCAGCGAGCGCGGGCCCGGGCTGGACGCGGTCGTGCTCGGCGGCGACAAGCGGGCGGCGGCGGAATTGCGCGCGGACCCGCGGCTGTTGTCATATTTCGAGCTGGCCACGGACCGGTTTCTCACCGTTCCCGACCCCAAGCTCGCGGTGCTCAAGGGCGCGCCGCGCCTGTACCTGTCCGTACGGATAATGCTTACGGAGCCGGCGAACTGATCGGGTATCCTCAGTGCATGCTGCCACTCGGGGTGTGACGGCCGGCCGCGGCGCCGGGATCGCGGAGCGCCCGCCGTATCGGCAATCGTCATGTCCGTTTATCGCTGAAAAAGCTGGAGTGGAGTCACAGTGATCGTCGCCAGCGGCATAGAGCTGCGTGCTGGTGCCAGGCTGCTGCTTGCCGACGCGTCGTTCCAGGTCGCCGAGGGGGACCGGATCGGCCTGGTCGGCCGCAACGGGGCGGGCAAGACGACGCTGGCCAAGGTTCTGTCCGGCAACGGCCAGCCCGCCGCGGGCACGATCAGGCGCACCGGCACCGTCGGCTACCTCCCGCAGGACCCGCGCACCGGGGACCTGGACGTGCTCGCGCTCGACCGGGTGCTGTCCGCCCGCGGCCTCGACGAGCTGCGCGAGGCGATGCGCAAGGCCGAGGCGCAGATGTCGGATCCGGACCAGCAGGTCGCCGAGAAGGCGATCCGGCGCTATGGCAACCTCTCCGACCGGCTCGCGGTGCTCGGCGGATACGCGGCCGAGGCGCAGGCGGCGTCGCTCGCCGCCAGCCTGGGGCTGCCTGACCGGGTGCTGCAGCAGCCGCTGCGGACGCTGTCCGGCGGGCAGCGGCGGCGGATCGAGCTCGCCCGGATCCTGTTCGGCGACTCGCAGACGCTGCTGCTCGACGAGCCGACCAACCACCTGGACGCGGACTCCGTCGTGTGGCTGCGCGACCACCTCAAGAACTACCGCGGCGGCCTGATCGTCATCAGCCACGATGTCGGCCTGGTCGAACAGGTCGTTAACAAGGTCTTCTACCTGGACGCGAACCGCTCCACGCTGGACATCTACAACGTCGGCTGGAAGGCGTACCTCACGCAGCGGGAGGCCGACGAGCGGCGGCGCCGCCGCGAGCGGTCCAACGCCGAGCGGCAGGCCACCGCGCTGCAGGCGCAGGCGGACAAGATGCGGGCCAAGGCCACCAAGGCCAGGGCAGCGCAGAACATGCAGCGCCGGGCCGAGCGGCTGCTGTCCGGGGTGGAGGCCGAGCGGGCCACGGACAAGGTAGCCAGGCTCCGCTTTCCGGTCCCCGTGCCGTGCGGGCGCACCCCGCTGACAGCGAGCGGCCTGTCCAAGTCCTACGGCTCGCTCGAGGTGTTCACCGACGTCGACCTGGCGGTCGACCGGGGGAGCCGCGTCGTGGTCCTCGGGCTGAACGGCGCGGGCAAGACCACGCTGCTGCGGCTACTCGCGGGCGTCGAAAATCCCGACACCGGAAATGTCATGCCGGGGCACGGCCTTCGCCTCGGATATTACGCGCAGGAGCACGAAACCCTGGATACCGAACGCACTCTGCTGGAGAACATGCGCACCGCGGCACCGGAACTCACCGATTCCGAGCAGCGCCGGGTCCTGGGGTCTTTTCTGTTCTCCGGTAACGACGTCGATAAACCAGTCGGAGTTCTTTCCGGCGGCGAGAAGACCAGGCTCGCGCTCGCGCTTCTTGTGGTGTCCGGGGCGAACGTGCTGCTGCTAGACGAGCCGACAAACAACCTGGACCCGGCAAGCCGGGAGGAGATCCTCGCCGCGCTCGCCGCATATCAAGGCGCGATTGTTCTTGTTACTCATGATGAGGGAGCGGTTGACGCGCTTTCGCCGGAACGGGTAATCGTGCTGCCCGAGGGAACCGAAGACGCGTGGAGCGAAGATTTCGCCGATCTCGTCGCCCTAGCCTGACCAAGTTGCTGGCCAACAGCGCCGTAATAGGTGATCATTGCGAATGGGGGGCCATACGCGACGAGTGTTCCACCTTACGGGAGGTACATGTGGCCGAGACCCTCAAGAAGGGCACCCGGGTCACGGGGCCTGACCGCAGCAAACTGGCGACCGACCTCAGAGTGCGTTATGACTCCGGCGAGTCCATCCGGGCGCTTGCGACCGCTACGGGGAGGTCGTACGGGTTTGTGCACCGGATCCTGACCGAGACGGGTGTCACGCTGCGCGGCCGGGGCGGTGCCACGCGCGGGAAGGCGCTGGCGGGCTAACCGCGCCCCAGCGCGCTCGCGGAGTTCGCCGCGAGCTTATTAAGTACGGGAACCGGGCCGGCCCCCAGTAAGTTGAGAGAACTATGGTGATGATGCACGGCGGCCCGGGATTCGGGATGGCGCGCGGGTTCAAGATGGACCCGAACGTGACCAAACAGAAGGTCAAGAAGGGCACGGTCCGGCGGATCGCCCACTACGCGCGGCCCTATTGGCGGCAGCTATCGATCTTCCTCTTCGCCACGGCGCTGGATGCCTGCATTACGGTGGTGAACCCGCTGCTGCTGCGCGAGCTCATCGACCGCGGCATCGTCGGCCGGGACGAGTTCGTCGTCATCGTGATCGCGCTCACCGCCGTCGGGGTCGCGCTGTTCGACGCGCTTCTCGGCGTGGTGAACCGGTGGTTTTCCTCGCGCCTCGGTGAGAGCCTGATCTACGACCTGCGTACCCAGGTCTTCGACCATGTCCAGCGGCAGCCGATCGCGTTCTTCACCCGCGCCCAGACCGGGAGCCTGGTCAGCCGCCTGGACGGGGATGTGGTTGGCGCGCAGACGGCGATCGTCGGGACGCTGGCCAGCGTCTTGTCGAACGTGCTGTCGGTGATCGTCATCCTGATCACCATGTTCTACCTGTCCTGGGTGGTCAGCCTAATCGCGCTGGCGCTCATCCCGCTGTTCCTGGTCCCCGTGCGGCTGGTCGGCCGCAGGCTGCAGCGGCTGTCCAGGGAGGCGATGCAGCTCAACGCCGAGATGGGCTCGACGATGACCGAGCGGTTCAACGTGGCAGGCGCGATGCTGGCCAAGCTGTTCGGCCGCCCGCGCGAGGAGTCGGCGCTGTTCGCGTCCAAGGCCGCCCAGGTCCGCGAGATCGGCGTCACCAGGGACATGTACGGGTCGGTGCTGATGATCGGGATCACCCTGCTCACCGCGCTGTTCACCGCGGTGGTGTACGGGGTCGGCGGCTCGCTGGTGGTCAAGGGGGCGCTCCAGTTCGGCACGCTGGTCGCGCTCGCCCAGCTGATCGCCCGGGTCTACGGGCCGATCGGGTCGCTGTCCAACGTCCAGGTGTCGGTGATGACGGCGCTGGTCAGCTTCGACCGGGTCTTCGAGGTGCTCGACCTGGAACCGCTGATCAAGGAAAAGCCCGGCGCCGTCACGCTGCCGCGAACGATGGACGGCAACGGCACCGGGGCCGCGCCCGACATCCGGTTCGAGAACGTGTCGTTCCGCTACCCGACGGCGGCGGAGGTGTCACTGGCATCACTGGAGTCGATCGCGCTGAAGACGCCCGAGCGGACCGACGCGGCCGCGGGCGTGCTCCACGACGTCTCGTTCGACGCGCCTTCGGGGCAGCTCACCGCGCTGGTCGGGCCGTCAGGGGCGGGCAAGACCACGATCACCGCGCTGGTTTCCCGGATGTACGACCCGAACGACGGGGCCGTGCTGATCGGCGGCCACGACATACGGGACGTCACGCTGGACTCGCTGCACGACGTGGTCGGCGTGGTCACCCAGGACGCGCACCTGTTCCACGACACGATCCGCGCCAACCTGTTGTACGCGCGGCCGACCGCGACCAACGCCGAGCTCATCGAGGCGTGCCAGTCGGCGCAGATCTGGGACCTGATCTCGGTGCTGCCCGACGGGCTCGACACGATCGTCGGCGACCGCGGCTACCGGCTGTCCGGCGGCGAGAAGCAGCGGGTCGCGCTGGCCCGGCTGCTGCTTAAGGCGCCGTCGATCGTGGTGCTCGACGAGGCCACCGCGCACCTGGACTCCGAGTCCGAGGCCGCGGTGCAGCGCGCGCTCAAGATCGCGCTCACCGGCCGGACCTCGCTGGTGATCGCGCACCGGCTGTCAACCATCAGGGAGGCCGGGCAGATCCTGGTGATCGAATCCGGCCAGGTGGTGGAAGACGGCACCCACGAGAACCTGCTCGCGGCCGGCGGGCTTTACGCGGAGCTGTACCACACCCAGTTCGCGGACCAGGAGCAGGTTCACACCTAGCCCCTCACACCTAGCCCCTCACACCTAGCCCCTCACACCTAGCCCTCACACATAGCCAAGGCGGCGCAGTTCCTCGCCTGTGACCTTTTCGATGTCGGCGACCTGGCTCAGCGTCAGCGCGCGGCGCCAGGCCGCCGCCTCGGTCCTGGCCCTGCGATGGTTCGGCGACGCGGGCGCGGCGATCTTGGTCCCGGTGAATTCTGTCAAGATAGCGGCCGCCGAACCGGGGTTGCGGACCATGTCCTCGTACCGCAGGGTTTTCAGCTGGCCCTCCGGCAGCGTCTTGCGCAGCCGTGCCGCCAGCCTGATCGCCCCGCGCCAGCGCATCGCGCACTTGCCCGCGGGCGACAGGCCGCCCCAGGTAAGCCTGTCCGTCTCGTCTTCGACGCCGTAGAACGGGTTCGGGAACTCGGTCTCCACGTTGGCCACGCTCGGCCGGAACCAGGACATCACGACGGGGTCGTGCAACATGGCCGCGACGCTGTCCCGCCCGTCCCTGACGACCTGCACGATCTGAGCGTCGGGGAACGCGCTGACCAGCGCCTCGGCGCAGTAGGTGAGGTCGGGGCTGGCGTCGCCGAAGCGGGACAGGCCGCGCTGCTCGACGCACGGCCCGACCTCCGAGGGGCGAAGGCCGGCCGCCGACCGGCACTGCGCGGTGCACTCCAGGCAGCTCGTGGGGTTCACCTGCCAGCCCTGGGCGAAGGCATCCCGGATCACGGCCGCGGCGGCATCGCCGCGACCGCTGTACAGCGAAGGGCGCCGGGCGAACCCGTAAACCGCCTGGAGCACGCTGTGCTGCCCGATGGTCACGTGAAAGCCCGGTGAGATCTTCAACGCCCGGCCAACCGCTTCCGCACCGGAGTGCGGCGCGCCGATCACGAAGACCGGCTGGGTCACCTTGCGAGCGTTGACAATGAGAATGTGGCGCGACGGCATGGAGAGTGGATCTTTCTGTCTCCCCGTTACGGTACCGGTGCGCCAGGGGCATAAGCTACGTCTCGTGCGAGTACTACCCCGTGTCGTTATCTGTGCCATCGCGTTGAGCGCGCTGGCCTTGACGGGCTGCTCGCAATTCGACAAGGCGCTTGGCCAGCAGCAGGCGCTCGTCTCATTCAAGGACGGCACGCCGGTGTCGGTCCGGCTGCAGGTCCGCGCCGCGTGCGCCAAACTGCCTGACGTGACCGCGGCGCCGATCCCCACCGGAGTGCCGCTGGCGTCTGCGGTCAGCGAGGTCGTGTACCAGATCAACAACGCCAACGACGCCGACGTCGCGCGCCTGCAGGAGTGCCTGGCCAAGTTCCCGTCGGTGCAGGGCCTGGACATCCAGGACTCCTCCGACGACGACTAGCCGCTCGTTAGCATCTGTTAACCCCGCTGTTCCCACTGTTCCCACGCGTCGGTTACAAGTCTTGCCGGGGTGTTTCCTACTTTACGGGTAGGGTGTATAGTGCTTATCTGTCTACTAAACCGATAGGGAATGGAAGCAATATATGCGCAGGATCTTGGTTGTGGCCGCTGCCGTGGCCGGCAGCGCCATGCTTGTCGCGGGCTGCTCCTCCGGGAACTCGGGCAGCAGCTCGAGCGCCCCAACGGGCAGCAGCAGTGCCACCGACCCCGCGGCGGCGCCGGTGACCGTGCGGCTCGGGTTCCTCGCGAACATCACGCACGCGCCCGCGCTCATCGCGCTGAAGAACGGCTACTTCTCCTCGGCGCTCGGCTCCGCCGGAAAGGTAAGCGCGACGGCGTTCAGCAGCGGCACACAGGAGACCACCGCGATCCTGTCCGGCCAGCTCGACGCCGCCTACGTGGGGCCGAACCCCGCGATCAACGCGTGGCAGAAGTCCAGCGGGGCCGCCATCAAGATCGTTTCCGGTGTCGCGACCGGCGGCGCCTCGATCGTGGTCAAGCCCTCGATCACCGGGGCGGCGCAGCTGAAGGGTCAGTCGCTGGCCACGCCGTCACTGGGCAACACCCAGGACGTGGCGCTGCGCTACTGGCTCAAGCAGCAGGGCCTGACGACCAGCGCGACCGGCGGCGGCGACGTGTCCATCAAGCCGACCACCCCGAACTCGGCCGCGGTGCTCGAGTTCGAGTCCGGGCAGATCGAAGGCGCGTCCGAGCCGGCGCCGTATGACATCGAGATGGTGAAGGATGGCGGCAAGGTGCTGCTGTCCGAGCCCGGTGTCACCACGGTGCTGATGGTCACGCAGTCGTTCCTGTCCGCGCACCCGGCCGTCGTCGCCGACCTGCTCAAGGCCAACATGCAGGCGATCGACTTCATCAAGTCCGACCCGTCGGCGGCCGAATCGGACGCGGACGCGGAGTACGCGGCCTACACCGGCAAGGCGCTCAAGTCGAGCCTCGTGGCGGACTCGTTCAAGGAGATCGACTTCAGCGTCGACCCGGACGCGGCGTCGCTGACCACCGACGCGCAGCAGGCGGTCAGCGTCGGACTGCTCAAGCCGGTCAGCCTCACCGGCATCTTCGACCTCGGCCCGCTGAACACGCTGCTCTCCGCGGCGGGCCAGCCCGCGGTGAGCTCATAGCTATGACCAGCACCTCGGTGACGGAGGCGCCGGCGGCGGTCACCGTCGCTGGCGTCTCCAAGGTGTACGGGCGGGGTTCCGCGGCGGTCCGCGCCCTCGACCAGGTGAGCCTGCGCACCGCGCCAGGGGAGTTCACCTGCCTGATCGGAGCCTCCGGCTGCGGCAAGTCCACGCTACTGTCGCTGGTGGCCGGGCTGGAGAAGCCCACCGCAGGCGAGATTTCCGTCGGCGGCCGGGTCGCGCTCATGTTTCAGGAGCCCGCCCTGTTCCCGTGGCTCACCGCGGCGGGCAACGTGGAGCTGGCGTTCCGCGCCCGCGGCGTCGGGCGGGCCGACCGTAAGCGCCGGGCGGCCGAGCTCCTCGAGACGGTCAACCTGGGCGGGTTCGGCAGGAAACTCCCGCACGAGCTATCCGGCGGGATGCGCCAGCGGGTCGCGCTGGCCCGCGCGCTCGCCCAAGACGCCGACGTGTTGCTGATGGACGAACCGTTCGGCGCGCTCGACGCGATGACCCGTGACCTGCTTCATGACGAGCTCGACCGGGTCTGCGCCGGGCGGAACCTCACCGTGCTTTTCGTCACCCACAACGTCCGCGAGGCAGTCCGGCTCGGAGACCGCGTGATCCTGCTGAGCAGTCGGCCCGGCCGGGTCATCGCCGAGTACCCCGTTCCCATCCAGCGGCCGCGGCGGATCGAGTCCCGGCCGGTCAGCGAGCTCGCCGGGACGATCACCGACCGGCTACGAGAGGAGGTCAGCCGGCATGGCAAGTGACACGCTGCTCGGGCTCGACGCTCTCGACGTCGAGGCGTCGGCCCCGCGTGACTCTGGAGAAGTCGCCAGGAGCACCTGGAGCTGGCTGTGGCCGAAAGTAGCGGCCCTCGCGATCGTGTACGTCATCTGGGAGCTGGTTCACCTCAGCGGCTGGAAGAAGCTGGTGCTGCCAGGGCCAGGTGTCACGCTGAGCAACCTATGGGCGCAAGCGCACACGAGCCTGCTGTGGCAGGCGATCGGGACCACCATGGAGCGGGCGGCGCTCGGCTATGCGATAGCCCTGGTGATCGGCGTAGTGGTGGGCTCGCTGGTGTCGCGGATCCCCCCGCTGCGGGCAGCGGTGGGATCCCTGATCACTGGCCTTCAGACGATGCCATCGCTGGTCTGGCTCCCGTTCGCGATCATCTTGTTCGGGATCACGACACAGGCGATCTTGTTCGTGATCGTGATGGCCGCGGCGCCGTCGATCGCTAACGGGCTGATCGCGGGCGTCGACTACACTCCGCCGCTCATGGTGAAGGCCGGCACGATGATGGGCCTGCGCCGGCTGTCGCTGCACCGCCACCTGTTCCTGCCCGCCTCGCTGCCCACGTTCGTCGCGGGGATGAAGCAGGCCTGGGCGTTCGCCTGGCACGGCCTGCTGGCCGGCGAACTGCTCGTGCTCATCGCTAACCGCCCTTCGCTGGGCGTGCTGCTGTCCACCGACCAGGACCAGTCCGACATGCCGAGCGTAGTCGCGATCATGATCGTCATCCTCATCCTGGGGATCGGCGTGGACGCCGTGTTTGGCGTCGCGAACCGCGCCATCCGCCGCCGGTGGGGCCTGACGTAGCTGACGGCGCGCCCGATAGCACACCGAGCCCCAAATGTGATCAACCGGATGCCGCCGTCCTTCGTCTAAACAGGCGAGCGAAGGGTGGTGCGGTGGCCATGCGGTCAACTGGGGACAGGCGCGACTGGGGCGCGCGGGCGCCGGACGGGCGCGGTGGCGGCGCGCAAGCGTCCGGCCAGCGCGGGGTGTCACGGCGGATGCTGATCGCCGGAGGCGGACTGGTGCTGGGCGCCGTCGCGGTCGGCTGGCGGGCCGGAGGCATCGCGACCGACGCGCTGGACCCCGCCACGACCGCCACGACCGACGCGGCCGCCGTGGCCGCCGCGGCGCGATCACGCGCCCTCGCCCGGGCGGCCGCTCGCCCAGGCCGCACCAGCAACGCAAGCCACGCGACAGCTGGCCGGCACGCGGGCGAAGCCGCCGATCGACCCGGCGTGATAACAGCAAGAGGCGCCCGCGGCGCACACGGGCACCAGCACACCACGGCCAACCCGCCAGGAAAACCCCAACAGCCGGTGTACTACGTCGACGACGGGCCGAAGGTCATCGCCCTGACCATCGACGACGGACCGAGCCCGGTCTACACGCCGCAGGTCCTGCGGCTTCTCGCGAAGTACCGCGTCACGGCGGCCTTCTCGATGATCGGTGAGAACGCCAGCTATTACCCGGGCGTCGCCAGGGACGTCGCCGACGCCGGGCACATGATCGTCAATCACACCTGGGATCACGCCAACCTGACACCGCTGAGCGGCTCCCTGGTCCGCGACGAGATTTCGAAGGCCTCCGACGCCATTGAGGCCGCCGCGGGCGTGCGGCCAACGATGTTCCGCGCGCCCTATGGCGCGTGGTCGGCCGCGGCCCTGGACTGCTGCGCCAGCGCGCGGCTGACCCCGCTGGACTGGTCCGTCGATCCGCGCGACTGGTCGCGGCCGGGGGTCAGCGCGATCGTCCGCAACATCTTGCGTAACACCGGCACCGGATCGATCATCCTCGAGCACGACGGCGGCGGCAACCGGTCACAGACCGTGGCGGCGCTCAAGATCGTCATTCCGCGGCTGCTGGACGAGGGCTACCGCTTCGAGGTGCCCTAACACCGCGGCCGGCGGGCCTGCTGACCTGACCGGCCAGACAGCGCCCGGCGTGTCGCGCCGCGACGTGCGGGTTCGGTCCCTGAGCGCGGTGTATGTTTGCCGCGGTCGATAGAACCGAACGGGGTAGCACCAGATGAAACAGCTGACTGCCGATGGGGGCAGCCCGCGGGACAGCTCGCCAGACAGCCTGCCGGACGACCCGGCGATGAAATCTACAGCCACCGGGGTGGCCAGCAAGGAACTGGATCGCGCGCTCGCCGACGCCATTCGGCGGCTCATAGCGGGACAAAATACGCCAATCGGCGGTCCAGGCGACCGCGATTAGCGGCCGGTCGTCTGACCCGGCCCGCATGAATGTATGTGCACGCTAGTGTTACATCAGGGTAAACGCGCGTTTCAGGCCGCATGGGGGTTTTTGATGCCAGGTCACCGCCCGCCGCACACGCGGCACGGACTATCGGACATCGACATCAGCAAGCCCAATGTCGCGCGGGTATACGACTACTTCATCGGCGGGAAGGACAATTTCACCGCCGACAGGGAGTTCGCGCACCAGGCCATGCGGATCGCCCCCAAGGCGCCGATCGCCGCGCAGGCCAACCGGCACTTCCTGCGCCGGGTGGTGAGCTACCTGGTCGGCGACGAAGGCATCACCCAGCTGCTCGACATCGGCTCCGGGCTGCCCACTCAGGGCAACACCAGCGAGGTGGCGCACGCGATCAACCCGAACGCGCACGTCGTGTACGTGGACAACGACCCGATGGTCTACATCCACAGCAAGGCGCTGCTCAGCGACCGCCAGACCGTCGACATCGTCAAGGCCGACATCCGCAGCCCGATGGAGATCCTGACCGATCCCACCGTGCTGTCGCTGATCGACTTCGGCCAGCCGGTCGGCCTGCTGCTGCTGGCGGTCCTGCACCACATCACGGACGCCGAAGATCCGTCGGGGATCGTCGCCCGGCTCCGCGACGCGATGCCATCGGGCAGCTTCCTGGCGATCTCGAGCTTCCGCATGCCCGGCCCGGAGGTTCCCGAGCTCCGGGCGGCGAGCCTCGAGGGGGAGCGGCTGCTCGAAGAGGATCTCGGCAGCGGGCGCTGGCGGGACGACGAGGAGATCCTGTCCTGGTTCGGCGACTGGGAAATGCAGCCGCCCGGGCTGGTCGCGCTGGTGGACTGGCGCCCCGAGACGCCGGGCAGCGTCGAGCACGACGAGATCTACCACGGTTTCTCCGGCGGTCTGGCGAGAAAATCCTAAGAAGAGGATCCGGAACGGGGGCGTGGTCTTCGCCTTCGCCGCCACTGTCAGCCGGGAACCGTTCTGACTCAGTTCGCTGATCCCCCTAATCCACCGCCACCTCGGCTTCGATCTCCACCGGCATCCCGAACGGCAGTTCCGCCACCCCGATGGCCGAGCGCGCGTGCGCGCCCGCGTCGGGCCCCCACAGGTCGAGGATCAGGTCGGAGAAGCCATTGATCACGGCGGGCGTCCTGGTGAAGCCGGGGGCGGTGTTGACCATCCCGAAGACCCGTAGCCAGCCCGTGACGCGGTCCAGGTCGCCGAGGGCGTCGCGCAGGCTCGCGATCATGGCGAGCCCGGTGGCGCGCGCGGCCTGATAAGCCTGCTCCTCGGTGACATCGGCGCCGACCTTGCCCAGCGCCAGCGTGAGCGTCCCGTCGGGCTGCAGCGGGCCGTGGCCGGACAAGAAGGCGCGGCCGGGCCACAGCCGCACCCACGGGAAGGGCAGTGCGAGCCCGGGCTGGAGCTTTATCGGCTCGGGCAGCTCAAGGCCGCGTTCGGCCAGGCGTTGTTCGATGCGCATACGCGTCATCCAACATCACCAGAGCCGCGCTGTCGCGCGGCGTGCTCCTTCCGCGAGCGCCTCGAACTTGGCCCACACGATCGTCGGGTGGATCTCCGGGGTGTACGTGGCCTGGGAGGAAAAGCCGCAGTCGGCGCTCGCGACGACGTTTTCCCTGCCGACGAGCTCGGCGAACCGGACGATCCGGTCGGCGATCGTGTCGGGATGCTCCACGATGGAAGTGGCGTGGCTGATCACGCCCGGCAGCAGCACGGTGTCCGGCGGCAGCGTGACCTTCTCGAAGACGTGGTAGCAGTGCTCGTGCCGCGGGTTGGCGGCCTCGAAGGAGAACGCGCCCGCGTCGATCTCGAGCAGCGTGTCGATGAGGTCGGCGAGCGGCGCGTCGTGCAGCCGCGGGCCCTCGTTGATGCCGTAGCAGGTGTGCAGCCGGACCCGGTCCCGGTCGATGCCCTCGAGCGCGCGGTTGATGGCGTCCACGTACAGCCTCGCGGTCTGCATTTTCTCCGCGGTCGAGCCCGCGCCGTAGCTGAACTCCTCGGTGAGGAACGGGTCGTCGATCTGCAGCGTGAAACCGGCGTCGACGATCGCCTGGTACTCCTCGTGCAGCGCGTCGGCCACCGCGTCCAGGTAGTCGTCTTCCGACCGGTAGAAGTCGTTGCCGCCGACGCCGCTGGGCGCCACGGCGCAGACGAACACGTCGTCGGGACCCGCCTCGCCGACCGCCGACCGCAGCGCGGCCAGGTCGCGGGCGATGTGCCGCTGCCCGATGTAGGACACGGGGCCGGTGCACACCAGGGACGGGGCGGGCACCGCCATCCCGCCGGTCATCGCCCGCTTGAAGTACTGCTCGTAGTACTCGGGGAACTCCTCGATCTCGAGCCGGAACTTCTCGAGCGTGCCCGGCCGGGCGCCCGGCTCGTACCCGCTCAGCCGCTGCCCGATGTAGGCGAAGAACCCGGTCTTGCCCTGCTCGCCGTCGCCCACGACGTCGATCCCTGCGGCTCGCTGCCTGGCCACGACGTCGGCGACGGCGCGGCGGTGCGTGTCGTCGGCGTCGCTTTCATCGACCGGTTCGCCCGCGGCCGACGCCCGCATCTGGTCGAGCAGTGCGGCCGGCCGGGCGAGGCTGCCGACGTGGGTCGTGTGGATTCGGTCGATGCTGCGTCGCATGACAGCCTCCGTTCGGATACGGGAGTGTCTGTCTAGGTTAGTCTTCGCAGCTTGAGCGGCGCGCGGATCACGTCGATGCGGCCGATCCTGGCGCCGTTCATGGTGAACGACGCGACGCCGGTCAGCTCATCGCCATCGAAGAGGCCGACGCCGGCGGCGCCGTTGACGGTGATCATCCGGACGTGTTCTGTTCGCTTGTAGAACCGGGCGGTGCCGGTGAGGAAGCGCGCGACCCGGTCGGCCCCGTACACCGGCCTGCGGGCGGCGCTCACCTGCCCGCCGCCATCGCTGATGAGCACGACATCGGGGTCGAGCGTGGCCAGCAGCGCGCTCATGTCGCCGCCGACCGCGGCGTTGAGGAACCGGGTGACGGCGGCGTCGTGTTCGGCCTTGCTGACCTGGACGCGCGGCGCGCGGTCGTTGATGTGGCCCCTGGCCCGCGCGGCAAGCTGCCGCACCGCCGCGGGGCTGCGGCCGACGGTCTCGGCGACCTCGGTGAACGCCATCCCGAACACGTCGTGCAGCACCCAGGCGGTGCGCTCGGCGGGGGTGAGCGTCTCGAGCACCACCAGCAGCGCGTAGCTGATCGTCTCGTCGAGGGTCACCCGGTCGGCGGGATCTTGACCTGGCCAGTCGTGGCCAGGCGCCGCCTCGACGATCGGCTCGGGCAGCCACGGCCCCGGGTACAGTTCGCGGCGCATCCGCGCCGAACGCAGCGCGTCGAGCGCGGCCCGCGCGACCGTCACGGTGCTCCAGGCCTCGACGTCGCCGACCGGGTCGCGCTCGTCGGCGGCGATCAGCCGCGGCCAGCAGTCGGAGACCACGTCTTCGGCCTCGGCGCGGCTGCTGAGCACGGCGTAGGCGACACGGACCAGCCGCGGCCTGGCGTTCTGGTAGGCGACGGCGAGCTCGCCTTCCCGGTCGTTCATGGTTCGCTCTCCTCTTGCCCGCGCCGCCCACCCAACCACTCGCTGAACGTCTGCGTGCCCCGCGGGCCGTCGCCTGCCGGGAGCAGGCCGCCGGCCGCCATCGCCCGGCCGGCCGCGCCGGGCAGCCTGACAGGGGTGATGAGGCGGCGCGGGCCGCGCGCCCGGGCGACCCGGCGGACCAGGTCGGGCAGGTACTCGGCCCGCGGCCCGGCCAGGTCGGGCAGCAACCCGGCGGGCTCGGCCCGGCTGATCGCGACAAGCAAATCCGCGACCTCACGCGCGGCGATTGGCTGGCTCGGCCCCGCGGGAACCGGCACGACGGGTCCGCCGCGCGCGAGCAGTTGCCCGGCGAACTCGTGGAACTGCGTCGCGCGCAGCACGGTCGCCGGGACGGGCCCGGACAAGGCCAGCTCCTCCTGGCGCCGCTTGCCAAGGTAGTAACCGAACGGCACGCGGTCGATGCCCACGATCGACAGCACCACGTGGTGGCCGACGCCGGCGCGCTGGCCTGCTGACAGCAGGTTCCGTGTCGCGGCCGCGAAGAACGCGGCCGACTTCCTCGCGCGCAGCGTCGTCACGTTGCTCACGTCGATGACGGCCGACGCGCCCGCGAGCCTGGCGTCCAGGCCCTCGCCGGTCGTCAGGTCGACGCCGGCGGACCGCGCCAGCACGATCGGCGTGTCCCCGCCGGCGCTCAGCGCCTGGACGATCATCGTGCCGATAAGGCCGGTCCCGCCGGCCACGGCGATCTTCATGCCACTCATGCCCTCAAGACGAGACCGGCCGCCGCGAGTGTGACATCACCGTGGCCGAACCGGCGTACCGCGAAATCCGTATCCCCGATAGAGTACAAACGCCGTCGAAGGCACCATCAGGTAACAAGCCCACGCGAGGTGCATCCGATGTTGTCGGGGAGAAGACGGATGCTGGTGGCCGGCGTGGCCGGTGCCTTCCTGGCCGCGCTGGCGGCCCTGACGGCCGCGTGCGGGAGCGGCACCACGGGCGCGGATCCGCCCGCGGCGGCCGGTGCGTCCCCGGCAGCCCTGAGCGAGACCGGGAGCACCCTGCTGTACCCGCTGATGCGCGACTGGGCGACCGCATACCACCAGCAGGTCCCCGCCGTCTCCGTCAGCACCGCGGCCACCGGTTCCAGCGCGGGGATCGCCGCGGCGTCCGCGGGGAAAGCCGACATCGGCACGTCGGACGCCTACCTGTCCAGCGGCGACCTGGTCGAGAACCCGGCGCTGCTGAACATCCCGCTCGCCATCTCCGCGCAGCAGGTCGACTACAACCTGCCACAGGTCGGCGCCGGAACTCACGTCAGGCTCGACGGCCAGGTGCTGGCGCGGATGTACCAGGGGACGATCACGGCGTGGGACGACCCGGCGATCGCCGCCCTCAACCCCGGTGTGCGGCTGCCGGCGGTCAGGGTCGTGCCCGTGCACCGTTCGGATGGCGCGGGGGACACGTTCTTGTTCAGCAGCTACCTGTCGACGCAGGATCCGGCCTGGAACACGGCCATCGGGTACGGCACCACGGTCGCCTGGCCGGCGGTCGCCGGCGCGGTCGCCGCGCACGGCAACAGCGGCGTGGTGAGCGCCTGCCAGCAGACCTCCGGCTGCGTCGCCTACGCGGGGATCAGCTACCTGTCGGCGGCGCTGGCCGACGGGCTCGGCGAGGCCGAACTCGCCAACGCCGCGGGCCAGTTCGAGCTGCCGACGGCCGCCACGATCAGCGCCTCGGTGGCGGCCTTCGTCTCGTCGACCCCGCCCAACGAGACGATCTCGATGGTTGACGGGCCCGCCGCTGACGGGTACCCGATCGTCAATTACGAGTACGCCATCGTCAGCACCAGGCAGCCATCCCCGGCCAAGGCACAGGCCCTCCAGGCGTTCCTCAAGTGGGTGATCACGACGGGAAACTCGGCGGTATACCTGGACACGGTGCGGTTCCGGCCGCTGCCCGCGGACGTGGTAACCCTCGCCGTCCAGCAGATCGACCGGATCGGCTGATGACACAGCAGACGGCGCGGCACGCGCAGCGTCCGGCGCGGCCGCAGGCACCGGCTTCGGCGCCGGGTCCGGCGCTGAGTACGGCGGCTGGCCCCGCGCCGCGCCGGGGCAGGCGCTCGCTGGCGGCCACCACGCCGGCCGCGCTGCGGATGCTCAGCGTCGCCTTGGTCCTGCTGTCGCTGGGCTGGGGGGCGCTCGCCGGGTGGACCGTCAGCCAGCATTCCTCCGCGGCCAGCGCCGTGGTGCACACGGACCAGCCGCTGGCCCTGGCCGCGCAGCAGATGTACCGGTCCATCTCCGACGCCGACGTGACCGCCACCAGCGCGTTCCTGTCCAATTCCCAGCCGCCGCTGGCCACGCTGCAGCGCTACCGCGCCGACATCGCCACCGCCGCCGCCGAGCTGACCACGCTGAACGGCGCGGGACAAGGGAACCCGCAGCTGACCGCGGCGATCGCGGCGGTCTCCGCCGGGCTGCCCACCTACACCGGCTACGTCGCGCAGGCCCAGGCCGAGTACGCGCTCGGCTACCCGCTGACCGGCGGCTCGTTCCTGCAGGTGGCCTCGGAGGAAGCGCACCTGGTCCTGCTGCCGGCCGCGAAGACCATCTACACGCGGCAAGACGACGCGCTGACATCCACGGGCAGCCAGGCGACGGCCGTGCTGCCCGTCGTGGTGGCCCTTGTGCTCGCGGTCATCATCGGGCTCGCGTTGATCCGGGCCCAGCGCTGGCTGACCCGCCGCACCCACCGGGTGTTCAACCTGGGCCTGCTGGCGGCCTCGGCCGCGCTGATCATCAGCGCCGTGTGGCTGGTGGCCACGTTCGCGGTGGCGCGCTCGGACCTGACCCGCGGCATCGATCACGGTTCGAGCCCGGCCGCCGCGCTGGCGCAGGCGAGCATCGAGGTGCAGCAGGCCCGCGGGGACGAGATCCTCAACCTGATCTCCCGCACCGGCGCCACCTCGTTCGAGCAGGACTACAAGACCGTGCGCGCCCAGATCGGCCCGGGCACCGGCACGCTGCTCACGACGGCCGCGTCGGCGAGCCAGGGACAGGCCGCCGATCAGGTCGAGGCGGCGGCGCATGACGCCACCACCTGGTACGCGGTCAACGACCAGGTGTACCGCCTCGACCTGACGGCCGCGTACGCCGCCGAGACCAACCTGGTGATCGGGACCGGAGCAGGCAGCTCGGCAGCCGGGTTCGACCAGCTTGAAAACGACATAGGCGCCGCGATCGCCGCCGACAACGCCGCCTTCCAGACCAGCGCCACCGCGGGCGCGAACGCCTACGGGCCGCTGGAAGACGCGGTTATCGTCGCCGCGCTGCTGATGGCGGGCGGCTGCGCCCTGGGCATCGGCCGCCGGATCCGCGAATACTAGACGGCCCGGTCGACCTGGTACGTCAGGTACGGGAGGCCGTCGCCGACGGTCCGGTTGGCGACTAGGCGCAGCGGCAGCTTGTCGGTCATCTCGCCGAAGAGCCGCTCGCCTGCCCCGAGCACGTACGGGTAGACCAGCAGCCGCAGCTCGTCGGCGAGATCGTTGCCGAGCAGCGCGCGCACGAGCTGGAGGCTGCCGGGCACGACGATCTCCCCGGCCAGCCGCTCCTTCAGGTTTGACACCTCCTCCACCGCGTCGCCCGTTACGACCGTGGAGTTGTCCCAGCCGGGATCTTCCAGGGTCGAGGACACGACGTACTTGGGGATGCTGTTCATCCTGTCCGCCAGCTCGCCGGTCCGCGATGGCCACCGCGCGGCGAAGTACTCATAGCTCCGTCGGCCGAAGAGCAGGGCCTCGGCGCGTAGCACCTCGTCGAGCGCGGCTTTGTAAAACCCCTCGCGGTCGTTGCTCCCGACCTGGACCCACCAGCCGCCGTGCTTGAAGCCCTCTTCACCGGTCGGGTCCTCGACGACGCCGTCGAGCGTGACGTTCTGGCTGATGACGATCTTTCCCATTGGGGTTGTCCTTTCGATGGTGATGTTCGCTACCACCTAGGCAGACGTCGGGTGTCAGGGAACTGGGCGGCCGCCGGCCGCCCAGTCCGGGTCCCGGCCGGCGTCTATAGGTTTGTGCTGATGGATAGAACCGACCTGATGTCACGGGCACGGACCGGGGACGGCGATGCGTTCCGCGAGCTCACCGAGCCGTACCGGCGGGAGCTGCAGGTGCACTGCTACCGGATGCTCGGCTCCTACTCCGACGCCGAGGACGCCCTGCAGGACACGCTGCTGGCCGCCTGGCAAGGCGTCGGCGGGTTCGAGGAACGCGCCTCGCTGCGCACATGGCTGTACCGGATCGCCACCAACAAGTGCCTCGACGCCCGCCGGTCGGCCGGCCGCCGCCCGGCCAAAGAGTGGGACGTGCCCAATGTCCGACCGCTCGAGCCGACCCGGCTCGGCGAAGTCGTGTGGCTCGAGCCGTTTCCCGACGCGCTCCTGTCCGGCGCCATCGACGTGCCGCTCGGCCCGGAGGCCCGCTACGAGCAGACCGAGTCGGTCTCGCTGGCCTTCGTGACCGCCCTGCAGGCTCTGCCGCCGCGCCAGGTCGCCGTCCTCATCTTGCGCGATGTGCTCGGATTCCACGCCAGCGAGGTGGCCGGCATGCTGGACTCGACCGTCGAATCGGTCACCAGCGCCCTCAAACGGGCCCGCGCCACCCTGCAACGCCGGCTGCCGCCGGCGCAGGACCGCGAACCCGCGCCCGCCGCCGGCTCACCCGCCGAGAACGCGATCGTCGCGAAGTTCATCACCGCGTGGGAGTCCGCCGATCTCGACGCGCTTGTCGCTCTGCTGACCGACGATGTGTTCATCTCCATGCCGCCGATACCCTTCGAATACCAGGGCCGGGAGGTGGCGGCCCGGTTCTGCGCCGGCATCTTCACCGCGGACCGCAGGTTCGACCTCGTGCCGACACGAGCGAACGGCCAGCCGGCGTTCGGCGCGTACCTGCGCGCGCCCGACGGCATCAGCCACGGGGTCGGTCTGTACGTGCTCACCCTCACCGGCGGCCGGATCCGCGCCATGACCCGGTTCGAGAACGCCGCGCTGCCCTGGTTCGGGCTGCCGCGATCGCTCCCGGCCCGTCCGCCGCGCCGCTTACTCGCCGGTGGCGCCGCCGGCGAGTTCGGTGACGATGTCCAGCTGGCCGAGGTGCCGCGCGTACTCCTGCATGAGGTGCAGCAGGATCCGCTCGAGTGTCGCGGGTGGCTCTCCGTCCCAGCGGTCACCCGGCTGCCCGGCCTCGTCCAGGTCGTGGCCCTCGATGATCGCTGCGCTGCGCGCCGCCTGCTCGGTCTGCTTGTCCAGCAGGTCGTCGAGTGTCTCCTCCGGCGCCACGTACCAGCGCCCGTCCCGCCGATCGCCCCAGGGGTCCTCGACGTCGCGCCCCGCGAACCCCCACTCCAGCCAGCGCATCTCCACGTACGTGAGGTGCTTGAGCAGCTGCAGCGGCGTCCACCCGGATGGCAGCCGGCTGGTGCGCAGTTCCGCGTCGGACAGCGAGCGCAGCTTGGCGGCCACCCGGTCGCGGAAGAAGTCGAGGTACCGCAGGAACACTTCGCTCCGCGACGCGGCCGGGGCGGTCGGCTCAGGGAACGGGACTGTCATGACCCCAGGCTAGAGAATTCCCGTCGGCGGCGAGCACGAGGTCAGCCGCCGAGGTTGATGACACAGAACAGGTTGCCCTCGGGGTCGGCGAGGACGACGAAGCGGGCGCCTTCCGGATAGGTCCAGTCGACCCGGGTGGCGCCGAGCGAGATCAGGCGTGCGACCTCGGCCTCCTGCTCCTGGGCGCTGTCGGTGTGCAGGTCAAGGTGCGTCACGTCGGCCTCGTCGAGCGCGACAGGGACCGTCGCCGACTGGGGAGGGACCAGCACGGGCGTGCTGTCCGCGCGGTAGCCGCCGTCCCGGTACGGGTACCCGAGGGCCTGACTCCAGAACTGTGACGCCCGCCTGGCGTCCTTCACGTGGAGCACGATGGTTCCCAAACGCAGCATCACCCCAGTATCGGCGAGGGTCGCGGACTTGAGCAGCACCTTCCGTATCCGTATGACCAGGACTTGCCGAAGGTTCTGCGTGGCCGCGCCTGGGCCGCCAGCTGCCAGCAGGGCCGAGAGGAAGTCCTGTCCGTAGCCCGTGCCCTGTCAACACGAATCGTAGACGGTGGGTCCGGTGACGTAGCTGCGCCCTGATGGCGCGGTCCACCGCATGACGCCTGGGCTGGTTTGTTCGAGTTTCCAGCCGGGAGCTTGCTTCACGCGATGATGATGTCGGCACGGCGGAGCGATGTTGCACTCATCGGTCGTTCCGCGCGGCCACGGGGTCGTGTGGTCGAGGTCGGCGTGGTGGGCGCTGGCGCCGCAGCCGGGCGCGGGACAGGTGGCGGTGCGGGCGCGGACCAGGTGGCCGAGCTTGCGGCTGGGTTTGTACCGGTCCTCGCGATGACGGTGGTCGCAGGTTCCCTTGGCGATTGGCGCCCAGGTGATGTTGAGCGCGCGCAGCAGGTCGGCGAGTTGTGCCCGCTGGTGCTCGTCGGGTCCGGGCGGTGGCCTGGTGGTGCCGGGGCCGGCGGTGCCCGGCCCGGTGTTGCTGGCAGTTGCGGTGGTAAGCGGTGGTGCGGGGGTCCAGCGGTGGGGTCCGCGGGAACAGCCGTGCGCGACCGCGGTGCCATCCGGGCCGACGGCCGTTACGCACCAGCGGGTGCGCGGATGCTGGGACGCGGCCTGCAGCAGGCGGCGGGTGTCCCACGGGTCGAGCAGCCCCCACCGGCCAGCCTCCCCTGGCGTGGTGGACCAGCCGAGCGCGGTGCCGGCCGGAACCAGGAGGTTGATAAGCGCCGGGAACGGCGCCGGGTCGCTGTCGGGATCGCGGGGACCGGCCGCAGGGCCAGAGGTGCCGGGAGTGCCTGGGGCGGCGGAGCCACTGGCGCCGGGGCCGCCCATGTCAGCGGTGCCGGGGCCGCCCATGCCAGCGGTGCCGGGGCCGCCCATGCCAGCGGTGCCGGGATCGGAGCCGTCGGTGCCGGTGCCGACGTCGCCCGCGGCGGGGTCGCCGGGCGCGGGGTCGCGGAGCGCGGGGTCGCCGGGCGCGGGGGCGGCGGGTCCGGTGGCGGGGAGGCGGTCGAAGGGGTTGCGGCCCAGCAGCCGGTCCAGGAAGCACGCCACCCGCAGGTCGCGGATGCTGCCGTCCATCCCGGCGCGGCGCAGCGCCGCCGCCTCCGCCTCGATCGCCGCGCTGGCCGCCAGCGCCTCCTCGGCGGCCAGCTCCCGGCCGCC
>Ga0210390_10000459_pt1 | contig 44567 bp, 66 predicted proteins | sample IncBWH11OmetaG_FD_161050 | JGI IMG/M metagenome (GOLD analysis project Ga0210390, IMG submission 161050) | Forest soil microbial communities from Barre Woods Harvard Forest LTER site, Petersham, Massachusetts, United States - Inc-BW-H-11-O ... | reverse complement strand
TCTGTCCGTCTTCGACCGATGGCGGAACGGTAGGCTGGGGAATTCAGCAGCAGGGCGCAAATACCACCTTTGAAAACAATCTCGAAAATAAATGCCCACAAGGGAATGCCATCATCAAAGGCTCTGGCACGCTGACCGTCGATTACAACGCCTACGGCAACCCGTGCAACGGAACAAGTAACTGCTGGGTCTGGGCCGGGACCACGTTTGAGGGATCTTTTTCGGCCTGGAAAACCGCCTGCTCGTGTGACGCGCATTCGCAGACAACCGCATCCGATTCGGCGCTGCTCATCAACTCTGACGGTTCGCTTCAGTCGGGCTCGCCGGCCATCGGGGTCGCCCTCAATCAGAACAGTGTCGCGACCGGCAACCTGGCCTCACTGTTGAGCGACACCACAAAAGGCGGAAGCCGCACACCGTCGACGTGGCCGATTTCAGCGGCGTGGGATGAAGGCGCATATTGCTCGGCTACCACGTGTACAGTCGTTGCACCGGCGGGCGCGAGTGCTCCGTGGTTTGCGTCATCGCTTCCGCCCAGCAAAGATGAACGTCGCATGGTGCCATTGTGGAGTGCGGCCTTGTTCCCGGGAAAGCACCTTGTTGACGACAGGCTCGAAGCGCGCGCAGTACGGATTAAACCACTCGGCATTCAAAACGATGGGATGCCCAGTTCGCATTCCTTCCGGATGCGTCCGAAAATCCTCTTCGTTGGTCAGGTCTTGGCCGACGATGACATAGCCTCCCGGTTTCAGAATCCGCAACAGCGAGTCCATGCAGGCATGCGCATCGCGGACGTGATCGAGCACGTTAATCATCACGGCAACGTCGAAGTAGGAGTCGCGGAATGGTAGCTCTTCAAGGGGGTGATCGTCGAAGTACGCGCCCGCGCCCTGGTGAAGTTCTCGCACCATCGTCATGGGAAAATCTTTATAGGTTCGGATCAGCGGATCGGACAGAAATAAATGCTGTGGCTCGCAGGCTTTCCGCACCAGTCGCACGTTCGTGTAGGGACCGCATCCGACCTCGATTACATTCTCGGCAGACTTCGGCAGGAATGAATAGCCATCGAACTGTTGCGCCCACCAGACATTGTTATCGTCACCGCGGTACTTCTCCACGCGGCCCAGCAGGGCAAGCAGTTTCCAGATGTAGTTCTTGCCGAGTTTTTTCAGGTTGCGCTGTTCGCGGAGCCAAAAGTCGCGCTCCCAGACCTGCGCCTGCTGCCAAGTTTTCGGAGTGACGCTCGTATTGATGTGAGTGGGGGGCGTCTGACAGATGTGATCAAGAGCGACGGGAGCTCGATTCCACGCCGCACGTTGAGTCGCGACAGTTTCAAGGACTGCAGAACATTTCGGGCAAACGATGTCGAACTGCTCTTTATTGGGAACGATCGAAATACTTGCGGACATGACTCCTCACCTTCTTGGGGGAAGGCGACTGAAATACTAGCACGGTGAGGCTTCGGGTCAAATAGGACAAACGTGCCATGGCGAGTTCTTTCATCACATCATGGGCCAGCGCGATCGCCGCCTTTGAAGGCTTCAACACTTCAGGCAGTGTCGCCGCGCGCAACAACAACCCCGGCAACCTGAAATACGCCGGCCAGGCTGGGGCCATCGGACAGGACGCGAACGGCTTCGCCATCTTCCCGGATCCATCGACCGGCTGGTCGGCCCTCTACAACCAACTCCAACTCTACGTGAACAACTTCCCCGGGTACTCACTCCTGCAGATCATGGCACACTACCTGGGCCAACCTTCCCCGACAACCGATTCTCAGGGTAACGCCTACAACTACGCCGGATACGTGGCCAGTTCGCTCGGCACCGACCCCGGCGCCACACTGGCCGAACTCGCCAGCAACTCAGCGCTTCCGGCCGATGGCTCGGGATTGCCAGACTCTTCGGGCGACGTCCAAATCGATACATCACAGACTCTCGGCATCAGTCCTATGTGGTGGGTGGGTGGGGCGCTGCTGGGCGGGGCGATTCTGGTGTGGGCGGTTTTCGAGGACTGAGGACGGCGCAAAAACAGATGCTTCTGCTATCCGTTTTGTGCGAAATTTCGCACACGTAGAATCAAACACTTACACGAGCAGAGAATTTTGGGTTTTTGCGCCACGCAGGGCCACGCGGCGGCAGGTGTCCTTGCTGATGCCCAATCCGCTCGCGATCTCCGCCCACGAGCAGCCGTTGGCGCGTAGCTTGACGATTTCGGCGGCATTGGCTTCAACGCGCGGTCGGCCCCACTTCGTGCAGCGCCGTCCGGTTTTCTTCGCGATGAAGTATCCGTGGTCCTGCAGTTGCTTCTGCCGATCGTCGACGCCAGACTTCACCCGTTCCCGGATCATTGCCAGTTCGAACTGCGCCACGGCGCCGATAATCTGGTACATGAACATTCCCGCCGCCGTGGTGGTGTCGATCTGATCGCGTAAACTCACAAACTCCACACCCAGCGCCTTGAATTCATCGAGCGCGAGAATCAGGTGCCGCAAGGAACGGGCAAACCGGTCAAACTTGTAGACCATCACCACGTCAAACCGCCCGCGGCGAACTTCCGCCATGAGTCGATCAAGTCCAGGCCGTTTTTCTTTGGATCCAGAGACGCCGTGATCGAGAAAGGGTGTAGGCTTCCACTTGCGGAGCTCGCAGGAATCTAGCATCTCCCGGACTTGCATCCCCTCATCCTGTTCGCCCGTTGACACGCGCCCGTACAGTGCGGCTCGCTTCATGGGCCGAGTTTAGCATGGCAGGTTTGAAGCACCGGGCGATGTGCTGGGCCAAGGGGAAGGGAATCTTGGCGATCTGAGCAGAGGCAGCACGGCGGGAGTCAGACTTGGAGCCGTGTTGCGCAGCGCCGTCCTGACACCATCTATCACCCTTGCCGTTGTTCCGCTCCCCCGAGATGCCAGCCTGCTTCACGCCTTCTCTGTACCGCTGTGCCGCTGTCACATTGAAGCCTTTTGGTTTGTAGTCGGGGTTGCCAGACCCACTCCAATTCATGCCGGGAACTTTTAAACCCTCCGTGCTCCCATATGTACCGGGCAATCTTCCGCCGATTTCGGGTAAAGATTGTGAATCGGGCACATCTCCGAGAGCCAAGCTATCCCCTCGTACGGAATTGGGTCCGGTGATTGGCAGTCGCATCGCGTCGGACACGTGCAAGCGTCCTTCGATGAATCGCGGACGCCCCGGTCCGGTTGTTCGCTCATGTGTTTTTCCATTTGGACACTTCGCCCCTTCCCGATGCGCCGCGACGTTTCCGCGTGGCCGTTCATCGAACCTCCTTCCCGGTGAATCTCCAATTTTCACGCCGCTGCGCACTCCGCGATTTGTACTGTCGGCCACCGCGAACCAGCTTCCCGGCCCGTGCTCTGTTCCGTCGGGATTGAACTTCTCAGCCTTGAGCGTGATCGGCATCAGCGCCGGCACATCTCCCCATAGGTAGTAGCTCCCAAAGTGCCACTTCGCCCGACCGACCCACCTCTGCGCTCCCCGGACATTCTCCACGATCAGCGGAATGTACCGCCCCGACGCTTCCGAGGCTTCCCGCTGCAATCGGAAACACGTGTCGAACAAAAGCGTTAACTCGGACCGTCTCTCCTCGCTCGCCTCGTAAGACTTGATTTGCTCTTTCGCCCGCTTCCAGGGCATCGCCATGTAGCTGTACTTTTGGCAGGGCGGGGAAGCGACGATGACGGCGGCGTCTTTGAACTGCGAACCGTGCAGCGTGGTCGCATCCTGCAACACTAACTGTCCGGGGTATCCGCCCGTGCCGTAGTCGTGACGCTCGATGTCGAAGCCGATTACGTCGTAGTCTTCGGCAAGAAAGCCTTCCGCCCATCCGCCCAGGCCGCAGTAGAGGTCAATTGCAAGCGGTTTTTTGCGCGAGGCTTCATAGGCTGCAAACTCTTCCTCCGCACCGCAGATGCACGGCATGTGATTGCGATACATTCCGAACTGGCATTCATCCGAGTGTTCGCCTGACTCCCGCGCTCCGCAGTCCGTACAAGTGGACACCCAGCCGTAGCCGATTTCGTAGAGGGTTCGCCACCAGTGATCACAGCTCATGCGCCGACCTCCTCTTCCGTCAGATCAAACAAAGTGGGGGATTCGACTTCGCGCTCGGCCGCTTGGCAGTAGTACACCGCATCCCGAAAGTAGCCTTCGGCCAGTTCGACGCCGTAGCCTTTTCGTTTGAGCTTCAGCGCGCGCAGGGGCACAGTACCAATTCCCGCGAATGGGTCAAAAACTGTTTCGCCTTCCATCGTGTACTGAGCGATTGCGCGATCCGCCAAATCGAATTGCATCGGGCAAAGGTGCATCTCCCGGCCTGCCGCGGATTGAGCCGAATTCAGCGAGAGCATGCGCGTGACATCGGTCCAGACATCCTCGTGCCACGATTGCGGCTGTAGGAGCATGAAGGTCACGGGCAATCTCCCGGCACCTCGGCATCCGCACTTGCAATAGCCTGTGGGCAGGATGTGCATATGGCCGCACTCCTGGCAGGTTTCGAGAGACTCGCCGAGTTTCACGTGCTGCTCGTAGTCGTAGATCTGCGTTTGCGACCATCGGCGGAAGAGTTTGAATATCCGCTCGTGTGGCACGTTGTCGAAATCTTCGGGCGCGAGCAGTCGGTTGCCGTTCGATCGAGAGAAGGCGTGCGCGTCGATCTGCCAGCGCGAGCGGGAATACTTTTCTTTCAGCTTGACCACGGGCACGTCCGCGTAGCCGTTGCCAGAGTCAGACGGCGGCTTGCGGAACAAAAGCAGATATTCCGGCATACCCACGCCCATGCGCGATCCGTCTTTGCACTGTTCGGTCCAGCCAAGCCGATAGGTCTGGTTGTTCTCCCGGACTACGTCGGTCACGATGGTTTTCATCCCCAAGTAGGCGAAGCCGTGCTTCTGGTAGTGGTAAATGCAGTCCGCGTGGAATGGGTAGGCGGTCTGGAAGCCAAGTCCGGTCATGCCTCCCGGCACGATGCGGTCCTTCACGTGGATGGCGCAGATGCGGCCTGGCTGGAGAATGCGCAAGAGTTGCGGCGTCAGGTAGTCCATCTGCTCGAAAAATTTCTTGTTGTCGTCGTTGTGGCCGAAATCGTTGTACGAGGGGCAGTATTCATATTGTGTGCTGAAAGGCACAGATGTGAGGATCAGGTGCACCGAGTTCGCCGGCATCTCGGCGGTTTCGAGAATCGCGTCGTTCCGCACCAGCGTGAAGTTTTCGCCCTGCACTTCTGAGCGTTCCACTCCGACCGTCCGCGCCAGTTCGGAATTCAGCGCGTTAGTTGCCAGCCCGTACTGCCGGATGATGGCCGTCATCTGCGCGACCAGTTCGTTGTGCTTGGCCCACTTTTCTTCCAGTACGCGGCGGACTTCGCGCTCGGCCTCGGTGTAGATCAGGTGAATCTGCACGCGGTGTTTTTGCAGGTAGCGCTGAATCCGCATGATGGCCTGAAAGAAATCGTTGAACTTGAAACCGATGCCGAGAAAGATGGCGGAGTGACAATGTCGCTGAAAGTTGCAACCGGAGCCGCACAGAACAGGCTTCGCGGCCAGGATGCGGATTTTGCCCTCGGAGAAGTCGGCGACGGCCTGCTCGCGGATGTCGATCTTTTGCGAGCCGTAGACGGTGGTTGCGGAAGGGAACGCTTGCTCGATCGCACGCCGCTCGTCCTCCAGGTCATGCCAGATAAGCCAGTGATCTTTGCGCTCACGCGTGGAAAGCGTTTGCACGATGATCTTTGCTTTCTCGATCCGAGCTTCTAGGCTGTCTCGCTTCTCTCGCGCCGCGTGCGTAACCCCGATGGCGGTATTCCGCAAAAGCCTTCCTTGCCCGCCGCGCTCGGGGATGGCGTTCGTGTGGTCGCTCGGCAGTTCGTGCCAGTGCACGTCCAGGCCGGGGAGCTCGTAACCTTCGTCCGAGAATTCCGGTCCGAGGTCGGATGGCTTCTGTAAAAAGATGGCCCATGTGGAAACCCAGAGCCAGAATTCCCGCTCCTTGTGCGGATGAAGCGTGAGCACGTCGGCCTTGGTGGAGTCTCGCTTGAAGAATCTAGTTTTCGCCTGCCCCACATCCATCACGTCCAGGAAGGCAGCATAGGCGAGTAGTTCGATGTAGTCATTGGGTGATGGGGTCGCGGTCGCCACGAACTTATGCTTGATGTTGGGGTTCTGCTCGAACAGCCGCATGAATTCGCGGAAGGTCTTGGTGCCGCCGAATCCCCGCAGCACTGAAGCCTCGTCCAGCGATACAACTTTGAAGTGGTTAGGGTCCAGGTTGCCGTCGCGGATGCGCTCGTAGTTGGTCAGGAAGAATCTGAACCCATGACGCTTGAGTTCTGCGAGTTCTTCATTTGTGCGAACGTACCTAAACTCCAAATCGAAAAACGTCCGCGCATCGCGTACGAATTCACCTTTAACGCCCAGTGGGCACACGATCAGCGCGCACTCATCGTTGTACGATTCAACGATTAGCTTCGCGAGAATTTGAATCTGGATAACGGTTTTTCCAAGTCCAAACGAGGCGAAGATGGCCCGGTTTCCTCCGCGAATGGCCCACGCTGCCAGCGCTCGCTGGTGGGGGAAGAGTTTCGGGTTGAGTTCATCCGGCGAGACGGCCACGCCCGAGTCCTGCGCGGTCACCATCTTGGAGCGGAGAAAGTCTTGGTAGGTCTGGGTCATGGCGTGCGCACCCATCGCTGCTTCGCGGAAACATGCTGCTGTGTGCGCTCGCGTCCCTTGTGGCGCTGAAATCCGTAGCCGTGATCCTCCTTGCTCATCCCGAATGGCGCCCAGTTGTCAGCGTCATAGATCGTGCCTTCGTGGCCCACGCTCGGGTCGCTGTAACTCAGGCAAAGCTTGATTTGCGGATGCCAAGTGCGGATGAACTTCCGAGCCATGCTGAGCGCTTGCGACTCTACACAGTGCTCGGTGTCGTCAATAAAAAAGACGCGATAGAGTTGGAGAATTTTGTCCGGGTTGTAGCTGGCCGATTGCGGCCTGCCCCAGATATGCGCACCAATTAAGTCTTTGCGCTCAGTGAATTCGAGAATGAAGGCGAAACCCGGCGGCGCACTTTCAAGATAGTGATGGATCGCAACCCAGCGCTTGGTCGCTTGCGTCTCGCTCGGTTGGCAGCGTCGGAGTTGCATCACCACAACTCCTGATAGATCGCATCGCCCTCGGGCCAGTTGAAGATGCCCTGTGCGCCCCGGAAGGGAATTGGCTCGGGCAGAACGCGAACATCGTGTAGCGGCGTCGCCCAGCGAACCTTGCCGCTGTCTGCGTCAACGTCGGCGTAGTTGCCGTACGCAAATTCACGTTTGAATCGGACGATCTGCTGATCCAGAAATGCATCCGTAACAGCACTCGTGGCGAATTCGCCGACACGCTTGTTGTAGAACTCTTTCCAGGCTTTGGTTGTGCTGGAGTGGCCGGGATGGACCACGCACAGAAAATGGCCGTATCCCCAAGGGCCGGAAACATCGTCCGCGCGGAGTTGCAGCAAGAGTTCATCGCCCCAATCGTCGGGACGAAACGGTTGCTTTGCCGCGTGAATCGCCAGCGGTTTATCGATCAGCGATTCCGGCATCGGCCAATCCCGCGTCTCGTACAGTTTCAAACCGCGGCGCACCAGCGTGGCCCATGGTTCCCACAAAGAGAGTGCTTTCACTGAACCTCCCCGCGCATCTGCTGGGTGGGCCGATTTCCGCTGAGGCACGAAATACATCGGCGAACGCCGCGTTTCTTGATGACCCGCTTGACCTCGGAGGGCGGGAATAAGCCGGGGATCTTGTCGTGTCCGCAGATGCCGCAGATCATCGCCGCCTGCCTTCGCTGATCCGCAGGAATTTGAAATTGGCCTCACGCACCATCCGCTGTCCTTCTTGTCGCTTCTCTTCGGCGGACAGGTCGGTCCGGTCCAAGAGTTTGAGCAGTTGGCTGTTCAAGAGCATCCGGTCGGCCACCTGACGGTCGCGTTTTGTGGGGCGGTGGGGCATTCAGTCGTTCGCTCCAGCCGATGAGGATTTGCCGTCGTCCATGCCCGGTAGATTTTGCGGAGTGGCGTTTTCCAGCGCGATATCGTGCGTAATCGGCGTTGCTGACGTATCTGTTCGTCGGTCGGAATCTTCCACGTCGCGAACTGAAACCTCTTCGCCGGTGTCGGTCCGCACGATGGTCTTTTTACCGAAGGCGGGATTGTCCAGCAGAATCGCGCATTCGACCGAGCGAAACTCGTAACCGAAATTCAATCGCCGCGCAAGTTTCTTTGCTGCCTGGGCGTGGCCGGTGATGCGGTCCTTAAACTGCTGTTTGACCTGTTTAAATTCCTCTTCCGCCTCGAACTGGGCCGCCATCTGCCGCGCCATCTCTTCCGAGAATTCGGCGCGTTCGGCTGGCGTGAAAAAACACTTGAGAAATTCGATACAGGTCCGACTCATTGCAGTTTCTCCATAACGCTGAGCAACCAATCACACTCCGTCATGCTGAGCATCCACCCCTTCTTGCGCACCATGCGCAACCGGAGAAACTCCTGCTTCTCTTCGTCGCTGAGCCGCGAACTGCGGTCCGGGGTGCCTTTTTCGATGACAGTCGATACATGCCCACTTTGTATTAGCTGTCGTGTCAGACCCTCCATGTGCTCGGTGAACCTCGTGTGATAGTTCGCCGTGTTGCCATCCGTCCCACGGGGCATAGCGGTTACACCTCGCTCCGTCGCGCTCGATCTCGCATCGTCCTTCGGCACGCTCATACACTTCTCTCCGCAGGCCAGTCATGTCGCGGCCCTTGAGAATTACCCGGCCAGAGCGCCACAACTCACGGGACTTCTGCTGCCGGGGAATCTTGCGCGACCACGAGCGGCGTCCGCGTTTCACTTTGTTTCTCCGCGTTCTTCGCTCCTGCGTATGCCTTCGGGGTCGTCCCTGTCCAACTTCCGGGCGTAGCTTCTGCGGTTGCTCGCTCGTTCACACGCCTTGCAATGACGTGACCCGTCCGAATTAACCCGTGTGTTTTCTGGCGTGAAAGCATGGCCGTTGACGCAATGCGTTTTCCTGGCATTGACGCCAGCAAAGTCGTACTGGCGACGCATGCGCTGCGCTGCCTCTTTCCCGAGACGAGAACGAAGCTTGCTGATGTTTTTCATGTGCGCCAGAACTCCGCATCTCTCTCGATGCCGGTCTTGACCATCAACTGACAGCAGAAACAAAGCTCGCCCGCCTCTCGCGTGATGGTGCGGAACATGACCCGCTCCAAAAACCGGCACGGATTCGCCCGCACGCGCCACAACAGAAAGGTCATGCAGAGGTAGTCCTTCACAGGAACGCCCTCACGTCGTAGCTCACCAGCACGTCAACTGCTCGGATGGGGAAGCCTTCGCTCTCTAAAACCTGTTTTGCTTGGTGGGGTTTCAGTCCGAAGCGGTCCACCATCACATCCATCAATCGCTGCACCTGCACGCGGTCGAAGCGGTTGAGGTCGAGCGAGTAGACTTCCTGCAATCCTTCCGGTCCGAGTTCGGTTGCGAAGGGCCGATGGCTCGTAATGGGTACTTCGTCAGAGCCCAGAATCTTGCGCCAGTCCTGGTAGCGCGGCGAGGATTGAAGTAGGGTGGCGGACCAGAGTTTGCGGGTCACGGTTTCACCCCACGTTTCCGGCGCTGCATCTCTTCGATTGTCAGCCCGCTCTTTGCGGGTTCCGCAAGTTCCGCCACGGTCCAGGTTTTTGTCAGCCATTCGCAGGCGATGGCGTGTTCGTCGGCAAGTTGCGGCTCAAACTTCACAAGCGCGTCCCACGTGACCAGGACTTCGCGCATGAAGTCGCCACGATTGGAGCGACGGTCGAGGTGTAGAGCTAAGCGAAAAAGCCAACGAGCGATTGCTCCACCAGACAGAGCAAAAGCAAATTTAAAAAAAAGATGGGATGTGTTGTTTGCGTAGGACAACGCCGTTTCCAGCACCCAGATCGCGAGCAGCCACAGCGTAATTTCGGTCACAGGCTGTATTCTCCGTCCTTCTTGCGGGTCACGGTTTCACCGCCTTTCGTGTGGCCCAATATGCATCCGCGTCGGCGGCTTTCGTAATCAGGCTTTTCGCAAACGCACGCGCCTGTTCAGGGGAAAACACGATGTGGCCACATCCATCAGCATCTGGTTTAAGATCGGGATGATTCACCACAACTTCACCGCGATCATTAGTGCCGACTTCTAGGTATCCGCCGACCTTTGAAACGTAACCACGTCCGCGACAAGTCACAGACTGTACCCTCCATCCTTCGTGCCGTCTGGTGGCGCGAACGGTCCATTGTCCGCGTTGTATCGGTTCGCGTTGACGGCCAGTGACATCTGAGTCGCGGGTTGGGATTGGGGTCCGAGTTTCCTGGCGGATTCGGGCGAACGTTCTTTGCTCCCGCGGCGGGGCGGAAAGCCTGCGGCCTGGTTACCGTCGTCGTCGTGTTCGCCCGAGATGCACAGCGCCGGTTCGTAGCTGTAGCGGCGCCCGTAGGTGATCAGCTTGCCGACCATGTGCACATCGAAGGGCTCGGCCTCGGGCGCTGGCATCCACAACTCAAACGCCAGAAATTGATTGCCGCAGCAGAGCATGGTGGTGACTTCGACGCCGGGACGGTTGTTCTTGGCGGACACCACGCGCGGAAATTGCAGGACGGCGATTCCTTGGCGGTTCAGCGCGGGCCGGGTGGCGGCAATTTCCTGGGCCAGTTCGGCGTAGTCGGAGCCGAATTCCGGGTTGACCTGATCCCGCAGGATGGGCACAAAGTCCAGACCGGCTTTGGCCAGAGCGGTGATGAGTTCGGCAATATCTTCGGAGCGGCGGATTTCCATCTCAGGCAACCTCCATGCGTGCGGCCTCGCGGGCCTGCGTGATTTCGCGGAATTTGTTCTCGTCACCGCCTTTGTCGGGATGGTGCACGTGTGCCAGCGCGCGGTAGCGGCTCTCAATCAAGTCAAGGGTGGGCGTGCCTGTGATGCCCAGCACTTCGCGCCACGGTTGCGAGGCTTTTTCAGGGAGAGCGGCGAAACCGAGAAAGGCACGTTCCAGGATTGTTGCGCTGCCGTGCCGTTCAATCGCCCGCATCGCTTCCAGAGTGGCCGCGATTGCCGCGATGTTATCCGCAACTTCTGTGTATTGATCGATGGCGATGCAGCGCATCCCATGCTTTTTCGTCTGCCAGTACACTGCAGCGCCTGGGTCTTTTGGTTTGGGCTGATCGCTACGCGGGAGTCCGTCTAAGCGAAGTGGAACGTTGGTCGAGATGATGATGTCGTCGGACGAAATGAACAAGCGTCCGAGTTCGTAAAGCACCCGCTGCACTGCCGCCGAGATCGAAATCCACTGCTTGTCGCGACCGAGAAATCTCCCATGCTTGCGGCTGGTGGCACGTTTCCAATCGCTCGGCCATGAGAGCGGATAAGCCTTGCGTTCGCTCACCCCTTCACCCCCACCACATTCGTGTACTTGCCCTTGTGGACCACGTAGAGCACAGATTCCTGCTTGGCCCGGTCCTTCAAGTAGACAAACAAATCCTCATCCCAGCAGGTGGCCGTAGAGAATCCGCGTCCGCCGCGCACGGGAATCAACAAGTCCAAACGCGGCCCGGTCTCCGTCTCTTTGCGCGTGATCCGGTCGATGGTCACCGTGATCTGTTCGACGGCGGAGCGGTCATACTTTCCGGTAGACATGTAGGTGACACCGGAGCCCTGCGGAGGGCGCGAATCGACGGAGGGCGGAGTCTCGCTCCGCCCTGGCTCTACGCTCCTACCCGCCGATGGAGGGTGCGACCGCTCCACGTTCGTCACCGGTGGTAAAGCCTGTCCGTTCTCGCGCAACTCCATCAGCCGGTTGGCCAGCGCTTTTACCTCGGGGTCGTGTAGCGGAGTCTCCGCGAACAGGCAGCGCAGGATGAGAATCCGCTCGTCTTTGGTGATCTCTAACTTCATCGCCCGTACCCTCGAAAACTCGTCTCCGCTCCCCATGTGCTGCTGGCAATCCCAGACCACATGACGATGCGGGATAGAGTCCGGTGATGGTGCCGGGTCAACCACCAGGCCGCGCCGATCTGCAATCCGGCATCCGCCGCGAAGTAACCAGCAAGAAGGGAAGTCCCATGCGTCACGAACGGCCGCGCAACTGGATCGAATTCCCGGAAACCCACCCGCGTTGCGTTTCGCTCGGTTGCGTATGCGTCCACACCTTCTGTCAGAAGTTTCAAGGCAACGGTGGCCCGGGATTGGGCCAGAGCGGAGGACGTGCCGACGAAGAACAGCGCAAACATTCTGAGATACTTCACGCGTTCACCTTGCTTTCCACCTGCACGATTTTCACGGTGTCGCCCTCGCGGACGCACACGTTGACCAGCCGGATTTCCCGCACTTCCCCTGCGCAGTCGAACGTCCGCACGATGGCCAGATCATCGCGGCAGTCGAGTTCCACGTGTCCGAGTGAGGGAATCAGTACGGGCGGGACGAACACGATAAAGCGCACGTCGCCCTGATCCGAGAATTCACAGCGCACCCAGGAGAGCGGCCCGGCCTCGCAGGCATCGGAGTTTTGAATTGCGGGCCGCTCATTCGTGGGCGTCTCCGGAGGAGTTCGTAGAAGCTTGTCGCTCAATGTGCGCCTCCGGGAAGCTGAGATAAAAGTGAATGACAGGCGGAGATGGTCAGCGTCAGACCTTCGCGCACAACCGGGAGCCATGCACCGGTCGAGATGAGGGCGTAGCTCACTAGCACGCCGAAAAACCAGCGAACGATGGTCACTGCGCACCAGTGGCTTTCTCGGCGCGTTCGACGGCTGCCGCGCAGTCGGTGATCGTGGACCCGGTGTGCACGCCTGCGAGTGAACTAACCAAGCCCTCAGGGGAACAACCGCCGACCTTCTCGCCGCGCAATAACGCGCGAATGATGGACAAATCGCTCGTGACGCAATCGGCCATTTTGACCATCAGGTCGGGTTCGCGCAGGTCGGGAACGTAAACAAACGTTGGTTTTCCCGCACCCTTCGCCCAACCTGTTTCGAGGCTCGCCGACATCCCGCACGGCATCACCATCACGCACGCATCGGCGCGTATCAGTGCGGTCATGTCGCGATTGAAACCGCGCTCGGCGCACGGATGAATTAGGCCGCTGAGGTATTGCTGGGGTTTCCAGTTGAGCCAGTCATCGTCAACTTCGCGCCAGGAAAAACCCTCCTCGCCGCGAAAGTCGAACACTTCGTGTCCATCTTCCCGGAGCGCCTGTACAACGGCAGGTTGGTGCGTGTTTCGCCACGAACTTGCAACGTAGATTCTCAAATCCCCACCATCCATTCCGCAAAGACCACATGCGCATGTCCGACACACATGGGCCTCCGCTGATATCCGCTGCTGCTGGTGACCCAGACAGCGGCGGTTGCTGCACATCGCTCCAGGGGAGCGCCACAATCGATCGGCAGTTTGTCGTCCGGGATGAGTTCGACAAAGATCGAATCGTCACCCGTGACCATGTGTGCGGCTACTCGCTCACTCGGCGTCAATTGCGCGTCCGTGACCGCTGCAACAAACTGCGCCAACTCCGACTCCTTGATCCGAATCGACCTGTGGCCAAAATTGCGGAACTGAATCCGCCCCTGCTTGCGGTATACCTGCAAGGTCTTGCGCGAGATTCGGAGCCGGGAACAAACTTCCGATTGCGTGAGGTAACGGTCCGCGCTCATGCCGCGTCCTCGCGTTTCTTGTCCGCCTTCACGTTGCGGACGGGTTTCTTTGGGGGAAGGGCGAGAATGGCTCGCGCGGACTCGTAAAGGCCCAGAGAACTATGGCCGGGTAAGTTCTCCGGGGTCGTGCCGTCAGTGAGCGAGAGCCTACCGCTTGCAGTACAATCACCCGTTTCGCCGGATTCACTTCGACCATCAAGTATCGAATCCGTGTCGGCGTCTCCTCCGCTGCAAACCTTTGGAGTCGCGTGTATGCCCATCAGTGAAACAGGCTCTCTAGTGGGATATGTGGCGGACGCGCGCACCATCTCCGCGCACCGCTCTAAAGCTTTTCTGTTGATTCGGTCGCGCTCGGCCCACTCTTTGAGCGCTCTTGGGTAGGTCTTGCCGAAGAAACTCCAGAACGAATAGCCCCAGGCATCACACATGCCCGATGCCGCGTGCAGTACGGTCAGCCAGGCGATGCGGAGATCATCGCGAAACCAAGCGTCTACCTCGTGCGACTCTTCGCTTGCGAGGTACGACAGTATGGCTTCGGACTTTCGGCCAGAAAAGTCGTCGAAGAGGCGCACGAGCTCCCAGCGCAGAGCCCCCTCGATGCGGTTTTCGAGTGTACAACTGGTCTCCAGAAACAGCGGAACAAAATTTATTTTCGGGGAGGACTGTGGAAAAGCAGATTGCTCAATTTCGAGGTTGGGTTGTGGAAAAGAGGTTTGGGAACTAGACAGAATACCTACTCTTATCGGACGCAAAACGCTGATTTGGCTGGGGTCTTTAGACTCTGACATGAAGGGTTTCTCCACAAGGGATACGGGGAACCCTTCTAACCGGGACGAAAGCATGTTGACCCTGATCACGCGGCCCTCCGCGCTTCAGAGATGCACACCAGTGTGCGGGCGGAAACCTTCAACCCTTTGGCCAGTTTGTGGACCGAGGCGATAGTCGGATCGTAGCGCCCGCTCTCAATCCGCGTGACCCACTGTCGCGGCATCTCGATCACCTGGGCAAATCGCGCCTGACTCAAGCCCTGAGCCTGACGAACGACCGTGACCGCAAAGGCCATATCGGGTTGTGTGCGCCGTTTCATGGGAGTCACTTGGCAGGGGTATACAGGTAACCGCGTTCGAGGTTGCTCTTGGTACTCCAGGTGCCAACAACCACGCCGTTGTCATTGATGGCAGTCGCGGAAGTGCCGACCGCGCCCGGCACCGCGAGCGTGGTGAACGCGCCATTCGACAAGATGAATCCGTGACCACCGGTGCTATCCGTGAAATTGCCAGCGATGACTCCAGAAACGTTGACACTGACGGCGACTGTGGCGGTTGCGCCGGGTACATCGAAACTCGTGTATCCCCCAGCGCTCGTCCAGGTGAACGCATGCTCAACTTGGTTGGCATCGACCCATGCGCCGACGATTTCGGTACCGTTGTTGATGGCTAACGGTAGGGTCATCGTGGCGTTCGGCACGTTCAGATCATGCAGTTGCGAGCCATCGTAAAAGTAGCCCTGCGGGTTGCCGCCGAGGCCGTTGCTGTGCGAGCCAACGACTTGACCCAAGTCGTTCATGCCCGTAGCGCTGCTCGCGCCATCAATGGCAAACGTGGCAGCTACGACGCCTTGGGGATTGACCAACCATGACCAACCGGCCGGACCGCCCTTCGGGAAAATATTGGTACTGCCGGCAATCCATCCCGTGCTGTTGACGGCCCAAGCTCCGACGCCGGGCTTGTGAGCGAGAAAAATGGTGTGGACGGGTGGCACTTCCTTGAAGCAGGACTGCCAACCCCAGGTTCCCACAAATTCCCCGGAACTGTTGACGGAGCGCGGTTGCACCATTGAACCCAGTCGGTGTATCGCGCCCTGCGGATCGCGCCAGAAACCGTAGGGGGTGGGCGAACCATTCACGATCTGGTAGAAAATGCCGACCACTTCTCCAGAGTTGCTGAAGCCGTTGGGTTGCGTCGAGTAGTTGCCCACCTTGAAAGTGGTGTAGGTCTGCGCCTGTAGTGCCGCTGCGCAGAACAGAAGCCCCAAGAGAGACAAGTGTTTCATGTAGTTTTCTCCTGTCGAAGTTTGGGGGGGGAGAGTGATCATGCGGAGGCTGCTTTCTTTTCGCGCCGCCTGCGTTGCAACTCGCGATTCATGCACCGCGCCGAGCAAAATTTCTGCCACGCCCGTACCGGGGTGAACTTCTGATCGCAATCGGACGCCGCGCATTTCTTTTGCTTGCTCATCACGCGAGACACAATAATGCCATGACGGGGTGCGTGTCAAGCAAAATCGTAATGACATGACAAAGCAGCGGGTTAAGTGGGTTTTGCACAGAACGGTGCACCAATCGTGGGGCAGTGGGTTGTATTGCTCTGGGAAATCCGAAGAATCCGCAGTTTGCACAGACCGCTTGACAGTTTTCCCGCGTGTTATACGTCAAGGCGACTTGATGGTTGTTGCTTTCGGAGGGGTGCCTTGAAACTCGATCAACCGCGTCGTCATTTTTCGCCGCCTCGGCACAGCAAAGCAGAAATCGCCCTGCAACATTTGCTGATTGAACATCCACTGGCGACTGGATTTAAACGTGAGCACCAAGAAGGGCGTTACCGTCTCGATTTCTTCTTTGCCGCCTGGAAGCTTGGCGTTGAAATCGACAGCCAACACTTTCACGATCCCGAGAAGGATGCGCATCGTGATCGCGAGTTGGCCAGAATTGGTATCGTCATCTTGCGACTGTCGAACGTTCTACCGGCAGAAAAGCTTCGAGAGCACATCGCCTACGTGGCAGAGCGAATTGTCCGTCTGCCGTTGGCCGAGAAAGTCTTGTTCGTGCGCAACTATAAAGTTTCCATCCTGGACGCCATCGTGGATGCACAAGTAGAAAAGAAAAAACCAGACGAAGACTGTTTGGATTGCAACGGTAGCGGCTGGAAAATGGTTCCGACCTGGCATGAAGGTCATCGGCAGGCAGAACTACGAGCTACGCGCTGCGACTGCACGAACCTACGGCAAGAATTCCAGTTGTGGTCACCTGATGATTTCGCGCCGCCCAAGCCGCCGCAGCAAGCGCCGCTTATTCCTCCAGCAGAAAGCCTACGCAACCGCGCGTAGGCTTCATGACTCAATCGGTTGGGAAAAACTCTCGGTTCGCGCTCCTCCATTCCCGCAAGAGTCACCCGCTGGCCAGCGAATCGAGTTCCATTTTAACTCGCGGGCTTGTGCGAATCCCGCAGATGTTGGTTGAGTTCGGCCAGTTGGGCGGCGATTTCGACCCAGGTTTCGAGAGTTTTCGAGTTCATGGTGCCGCCGAATTCGGCCATCAGTTTCCCGATGTCCATCTGCGAGGACTTGCGGTCAGCGGAAGCGGCGCGGATGTTCCGGTAGAAGCCTTCGACCACTTCCCGGTTGAATTCGTCGTAACTCTCGAGGATCTCTTTCGCAGAGCGTGGTCCGATTTTCATGTTGTGCGCATCTCCCGTTGCCAATCCACCTGATAAAACCATGACCGGTGATCGGTTTGATAGTGAAAGATCGTGCACCGTGTGACCTTCGCGCCTCCGATACGGTGCCTACGGGCGCGCGTGATCAGCGGTGTTGGAATGGAGTTCGATTGTGCAAGTTGGAGCACAACCGCGCGGGTCGGTCGTAGAGCAAATGACTGGGTTAGCAATGGTATTGGGCGGACAGTCCCAATGACCAGGAATCCAGCCGTTACTACTCGGACCCTCCACCCAAGTCGCGCTTGGAATGTAGATGTCATGGCACCTCCTTTCTGCGTCATCGCAACCTCTCCCACAATATCTCACAGGCTTGTTCGTCGTCCGGCCCGTAATCAGTCCGCCACATCAAATGCCAAGCGGCGTTCGCCAGTTTTGTGCGCCCATTCAGGCGGCAAAACTTCAATACGACTTTGAGCCAGCCACTCGGCAAAAGTAGGAACACTCTCTCGGCCATCGCGCTCTCGCATCCGGTACCGCTTCCAGAGCAGATAACGGTTGATCGCCTCGATTTCGGTCAGCAAGACCTTACTGGAATCGACTTCGACTCGTCGCGCTCTGGCCATGGTTGCTAAACCACGTGTCCCGCCGCGGCCTTCTTCTTTTTCGCTCGCGGCTGGGCTGGTTCCGCTGGTTCTGGTTCGTCCGACTCTTCCTCTTCGGGAGCCTGGTCGGGGTTGAGTGTCCAGAAAAAGTCATCGACAAATTCCGGCCACGTGGGTACGTCCGGTCCGCGCAACTCGTTTCCGAGTGATGCTAACGCGGGTGTCTGTGCAATAAACGCATCCACCTGGGCGCGGTCGGACAAGATGGGCGCCAGCCACGGGAGCGCGTCTTTGTAGTGGACGGCAAGAGATGCCGCGCACGCCTCGCCTGTCCAGCCCTGCGTGAAATAGAGCACGATGTCGTTGACGATTCCCGCGATCACTTGCTCTTGGGTGGCTTGCTGTGCGGCCTGATCGGCGGGGGATGGATTCGGTGGATTCGGCGGGGGTGGGGGTTGGATTTCGCCTTGCGGCTGGCCGTTCGCGGGTAGGTTCGGCGGTGGCGTGAGCGAAATCCCTTTCGACGCCAAGTGCGCCTGCCACTGCATGCGCTCATACTGCATCGCGCGAAATTCGCGGAGAAGTCCGGGGGCGATAGAGATGGCGGCGGTTGCGAATTGCGCCCATGCATCGATCTTGGGCGCGCGGCCGTCCGGCGTGAGCAGATCGGAGAACTTCTTGCCCGTGAGTTTCTCGAGCAATCCCATCTGGGAATCGATCGCGTCCAGTCCTTCGGGATTGTGTGCGGGCGGAGGATTCAGTTTCGAACTGATGGTGATGAACTTTTCGAGCAGTGCGAGCGGGTCGGGTTGCGCGGCGGGATTCATGGCGCGCTCGAATAACGCCGGCAGGATACTTTTCGCCAGATCGTTGGGCGCGTTCGCCGCGTCACTCTGCATCTTGAGCGCGGTGCTCATCCCCGTTTTCATCACCTCAATGCTGGCGTCGGCTGCTTTCTGGCCGTTGTCGTTTTTAAGTAGCGGCACGATGGCCTTTAGCGCCTCCGACAATTCCGAGCCGCGAGATTCGGACACGACCGGCGACATTGGGGTAAGGGCTTTGCCGGTCGCATCGGTCTGGCCTTCCTTGTAGCGAGGCTGGCCAGAAATAGAAAAAATGTACTTGCCGGCGATGGTCCTGCGTCCGCGTTTGAGGTAGATTTCGTACCGTCCGCCGCCGAAATCTTCCTGCACCTGTTCGAGCGTGATCGGCAGAGAATACTTGGCCTGATAGGACGGATCGCCCTGTTTGTTGTAGACGCGCGGCTCCAGGCGATAGAGGTAGACCAGCAGTTCGTGCTGGGCGTGCTTCGGAATCAGCGCCAGCTTATCCCAGAATTGCGCCTGCTCTTTTTCGCACAGCGCTTTCCACTCGGCTTCCCACTTGCCGGGCTCCAGCAGTTGTTCTTCGATGGTGGCTTGCTCTTCCAGATCCTCGATGGAGGTGTGCGGGGCTTTGCGCGCGGTTTTTGTGGCCACGGGAATTTCGCATCTCATTTTCTCGCGGCCTGATTTTCAATGGAAAGATGCAGGAAGACGAAGCTTGCGCCAGTGAACGCCGCGTTGCTGTCTCCCCGCAGTACCGTATGTGCGGCTGGGCGGAAAGGTTAGGTTTTGTACTGCAATAAACGAACTGAAACCGGAGAACCATCGCGTGGAGATGCTGAACTGGCCGACTCCGCTTCGGCGTTCGCTTCTAACATTTGCACAACGCGGGAAATTTGCCGCAAGGTTTCTCGGGTCACTCGGATTGCCGTGAAACCAGTCGCAGCACTTTCCGCTGGGTAGTAGGACAACTCGAAAATATCCCGAGCGTTCACACCAGCATCTCCGTCGCCTTGCCCAGATCGAGCGTGGAGAGTTTACCGTCCTGAAAGTGTGCAATCAAATCGGTAACCGGGCAGATCACGCGGAACTCTGCGGCCTTTTCCGCGAGACATTGTCGCACTCGATTGTAGCGGTCGTTAGAAGCGATGATGTGCTGCTCGGATTTCGCCACGTCCAGCCGGGTCACGGTCCGGTGTTCGATCCCGAGCATCACTTCGTGGCCCGCCGTGGGCAGCAACTTGAGCCTGATCCGCACCGAGCCCCACATTCCGGGGATGGCAAAGACCAGCAAGGCCCGCTCGATGTTCTCAATCGAGAGGGGAACCTCGTTGAATTTGCGGTCCGCGAATAGTTGAGGGCTGGCCACACGGCTAATATGACAGATTTCCACAGCTTTGCAACAAGTTCCCTCGGGACAGGGTGTCGCGTGAGGGAACAGCGAGGGAACAGCGGGAGATAGTACCTTACTTACTCTACCTATGTGCGGGCAACGGATGTGTAGGATTCGACTGTGCAAATCGCATCAGCGAGCGCGCATTTCGGGCCGCATTCGTCGCCAAATCGGCGCACTTTCGCGGCCCGTTCAAGTTTTTTCCGGTTTTTCTCCTGCCTAGCCCTTCCCGCCACTTCGAATAAGGCCAGAGAGTCGTTGGCCAAACGGACTCAGGACTCCTTGTTCGCATTTCGGTCTGTGAGGGGCTAGGCAGCAGAAAAGTGTTCCACGTGGAACCTCAACATGGCCACTTCGTCACCCATGCAGATGCGAGCCTTCCATCTCCCGCCCGGAGATGCTGGGGTTTTGAAAACCGTAAATCGCATGGAGTCGCTGGTGTCGGGACCGGAGGGCGTTGGTTCGCCATTTGTCCACCAGACCGTGCGCGAGGCGATTCGCGGATCCGTGCGGGACGTCACCGAAATTGAGGCGTGGTTCGAGTGGGTCAAAGGTCGCATTGAATTTCGGGGGGAAGCGGAAGAGACGCTGCAATCGCCGGAAGTCACGCTCAAGCTGCGATCTGGCGATTGTGACGACTTCACCATGCTGCTGTCGGCGGGCCTGCGATCGCTCGGCTATCAAACGGCATTCCGCACCGTCGACACCCCATCGTCCGGCGGCGAATTTGAGCACGTGTACGCGGTCGTCCAGGACAAGCTGACCCACAAGTGGATTCCCATCGATCCCACGGTCGACGAAAGTTACATGGGCTGGGAAGCGCCCGACACGACCAGAGAGAGGACTTTTATGGCATACGGGCCGGGCAACTTCCGCCCCAAACAATCCGTCATCCCCAAACAGGCGCGCATGGGCTGGTACAAGGCGGGCAACTTTCGCGGCCTCCGCGGCCTGGGCGATGACACGGGAATCGACTACAACGCCCTGCTCCAGCAAGGGCTGCAACTTACGCCCGCGCTGATCGGGGTTGCTTCGGGTCAGCCGATATCGACGCAGACCGCAGGCGGCATGACGCAAGTTGGAGCAGCCATGTATGGCTACGGTCCAGGTGGGCAGTTGTACGGCCCGGGTGGGGTAACACTGGGCGCAACCGCCTCTCCCGCCCTGTGGATTGGCGCGGCTCTGCTCATTGGCGGAGTGCTGTGGGTGGCAAGTCGGCGGTAGCGAATCATGTCCTACGTGCAACGTCCAGTCCCGCGCGGTCGCACTTTCATAGCGCCAGGCCTCGCCACGCGCCGGCCAACCTTCCCGCGACGTGGAACGCGGCACCTCCGTGGAATCCTGGGAGATTTCGGCGCCAGTCCCATTGGAACACTAGCGACGTCGGCTCCCGGAATTGCGGGGAGTGTTGGAGCATCGGCGGCTGGTATCGCGGCCGGTTCGGCGCTGGGGATTGCAATTCCGGTTGTAGGCGTCGTTCTCGGCGCGCTGATCGGAAGTTTATTTGCGGCCCACGCTGCGCGGGTCGCGGGGGCGAAGCAAGAAAACCAAGTCCTGACTTCCTTGATCCCGACCGTCATACAGGCCTATCAGGGCGTTTTTGCCGCACTCAACAACGGGAGCGCCACGCCGGCACAGGGCATCGCCGCCTTGCAGAGTATCCAGCAGCAGTATTGGCAGGCGGTCAAGCAAGTCGAAGGCGGGCCCGGTCAGGCGGGAAGTCAGGCCAAGTGCATCACGAAAGCGGGCGCGGGTCTGCACATTACGGGCACAGCTTCAGTCCAGAATCCCCCGGGCTCGAATTTCTCAGGCTACGGTCCGGTTGCCTTTGATCGATCCTGTACCGCATCGTGCGGCGTCGGCTGCATGTGGGTCGCGTCGTGGGTCAACGTCGGGATTGCACTCATCAACGCCGGCGGCGGCACTGTCACCTTCGACGGGGTTGTCGGAAACACCTACGGGCTGGCCAGCACGGGACCGCTGACCATCACGTACACCCCACCAAAAGCTTCGGCAGCGTCAACAGCGGCAAGCGCCGCGGCCTCGACCGCGGTCAACGATATTGCCAGCGTGGCGGGTGGGACACTCTTTGGCTTTCCAATCTGGGGAATTGCGCTCGCCGGTATCGCGGCAGTCTGGCTGGTGAGCCGATGAATCCTCGAGCCCTCACGCCCGCCGCGAAGAAAATGCTCGCCTGGGAGCTTCTGGAACACGGCACGCCACTGTTTTTGGGACGAACCAGAAAACGACTGGGAGATGTTTGCGTGGTGACCGCGGGCGGCTCGCGGGTGTGCAGCGCGGACGCAACTTCAGTGCAAGGGAGTTTGGCCAATATGATGCAATCGTGTTCTGACGTCGCCTTTCCGCCGTGTCCCGCTGGGCAATACCGGCCATCCGGGCCCGCGCCATGCTATACACCCAGTGCCACCTGCCTACCGATGCCGAAAGTGGGGCCAACGTCGATTGGCGTACAGAATGCCATCGCAGCCGCTCCCACCGTGCAGCAACTCTTTCAGCAAGCGCTGACGGTCTACAACTCAAATCCGGCCGCGCTCACCCAGAATCAATGGGCGCTCTTGCAATCTGGCGGCATTATTCCGAGCACACTGCCGTACAGTTCTGCCTCGCAACTGCCGAATTCCCAGACCACGGCTCTCGCTGCCGTTCCAACAACCCCAGGCGACATCATGCTCGGCACTTTTGATCTGACCGCTTTCGTGGGAAGTGTCCCATGGTGGGGTTGGGCGCTCGGGGCGGGAGGGATATTGTTCGCCTTTAGCGGGCAGCAGAAGCGGGGAAGGCGGTAAAGCATGGCCTACCTCACCAAAGGGAGATTCGGGTACTACATCAACCGTGATTTCGTGTTGCCGACCCAGACCGCGAACTTCATCCTGCAGGCGGCAGCCAACGACGCGGCCAAAAAAAGTTGCACCTGTCACGGGAGTTGCGGCCACTGCGGGGGAAGAAAGTACACGCGCCGAGGGCTGAGCGGACTGGGAGATGACATGGTTTTCGGTCCTCCCGAAACCATCGACACGGCAGCGCTCAACGTCGACGAGGGCTTTAGTCCGGATTTCTCGACGCCCAGCTTTCAAGACCTGCTCAACAATCCGAATTCATTTCAGGATATCTTTACGCCGGCGAACCCAAACAGCGGAGTGGTTTTCGGACCGCCAGGTCCGGGCCAGCCGGGATCGACCACCAGCGCCGTGCCGGGTATCGCGTCCGCTGTGGGCAATGCAATCGCGAGCATCTTCCGGCCGAGCCAGCCGACCACGCTCTCACCCGCGCAACAGCAACTCTTGGCCCAGCAGTCGTCCGCTGGTTTGACCGTGCCCGTTGCTGGGATTGGATTGAGTCCGCTCGCTCTCGGCGGCATTGCGCTGGGAGTGATTGTCGTGATCTCGCTGGCGAAAAGCGGGAGGCGACGTTGACCGCCATCTTCACCAGCCGCGAGCAGGACATTATCCGCATGGTTTGCGACGGCAAGTTCAGCGACAAGGAACTCGCCTGCGCTTTGAATATTTCGCCGGACACCGCGAGCCGTCACCTGTACCACATCTACAACAAATTGCGGGATCAACTCGGCACCAACGAAATCACCCGCATGGATCTGGTGATCTACGCCATGCTGGCAGGGTACGCCGATACCCACAAATTACGGGCGAAGTACGCCATTCCCGACGAAAGGATGCTGGCGGGCGCGCCGCTCTGAAAACATGTTCCCCTTCGTCACCTGCGGATTTACGGGCGTCACCCGGCCGGGATACTTCGTCTGCGAACACGTCCTGCAGGGCAAAGCGATTGCCGATATCGAATCCGCGTTGGATGACAAGGTCGGCTTTGCCTGTTGCGCGGAGTGTGCGAAAGAGGACTCCGACCGCGCGGCCTACTCGCTCTGTTGTGCCGATTGTGCCGAGATGAATTTCGCTCAGAAAGTGGGATCAGCCTAGATGACCTATCAGCAGCGGCGCACCGGACCGAAAACCACCGTGGTCTACAACCGGCCGAGCATCATGGCCCATCGTCCACCTGTGCGGCCCGTGCTGAATCCGACCAGGATAGTACGGGGTCGCGGGCTGGGAGCACTGGGCGACACGTCGCCTCTGCTGTTCAACCTCGGAACATTTCCAGTGACCGTGGACACGGCGAGCTACGCGCTGCTCGGGCTTGCCGCAATTCTGCTGGTGCCGGTTTTGGTTGGCCCGCAGTCCGCCAAGGGCAGGCGTAAACGAATTTACTCGGCGGCACGAGCGCCACGCTCCGGGAGTCTGCTCGACATTCTGCCGTGGGCCGTGATCTTGGGTGGCGGGGCCTATTGGCTTGGCCAGAATCAGGGCGGGCTATGAAAACTCTGTTACGGAGTATCGAGTGCGCCGCGCGGGTGCAGAGCGCACGTGCCACCGTACCCCACCAAATAGTCTGGAGTCGGATTGCCAACGGCCATCTGTCCGGAGTCAATGTCGTAGATGATCATGGCGCTGTCGAAACCGAGAACGATGTATTTGTACCGAGCGCCGCCGAGTTTGGGAACAAGCTCAAGTTGCGCAATCGCGCGTCTCTGTGCCCGCAACATTTGCAAAGCTTCATCCACCAACGCAGGGCCAGCCCCCTGAATGCAGGTCAACGCGATAATCGCATTCTCGCCGCGGATCTGCGCGAACTCGACTTTCGCATTACTGAAGTAGGGCGTGAGTTTCGTCAGAAACTCCGCTTGGATGTGCTCAGGTGTCGCGAGCTTGCAAGTCTTCTGCTGCAGCAGGCTAAAGAGCAAAACGACAGATACCAGCGCTGGGCGCATGGAAACCTCCATCAAAATCGGGCGGCGAATTATGCCCCAGCAGTCAGCGTGCGTCTATAGCACCAAGAGGCCATGAAAAGACGGCGAAACTCGATTGTGGGCGATGTGGCCAGCGTGAGCACGCTCGCGGGTATCGGCGTTCTCGGATTGATGATCTACGCCGTTTACAAGGGGCTCACGACACAGATTGCTCCGGGCGCGCAGAACTATCCGGCAGGCAGTATTCCACCCGGACAGGGAGCCTATCAACCTATTCCGGCACCATCAGGAACGGCATGGGGATGGCAAAGTCTGAAAGATCAGGCGTGCAACAGTTTCGGCATCTTCTGCACGCCGCAACCGCAACAGGTGCCAGCAGATCTTGAGCCGTACTTGCTGCCCTTCGGAGAAAGCAATTCGTGAAGCGCCAGCGCAACCTCTTCGGCTTCTCCTCCATCCAGGCCAAGGCCCGTGGAGCGAAGTACCGCGCGCCCGGTCTGATCCAGACCGCAGGCCAGCGTCGGGTCGCAGGCATGATCCGCAAGCACCGCGGATCAGGGAGAAAAAAGGGAAGTGTTTCCGCCGAACTGGTGAGTGCGCTGACAAATCTCGGCTACAAATCAAGCGAAGCCCACAGCATGGCCGCGCGCGCATCGGGCTCAGACTTCGACTCCAAACTGCGCAGCGCCCTCTCGCGGAATCCCCGCTGGAGAAAGACCGTCGACGAAATCACCGACCGCGCCAAGCGCTACCGGGCCAACAAAATCAGGCCGCGCGGACCGAAGCGCTGCGCCTACAAGCACCAATTGAACCCGTGCAAGGGACCGCTGGGTGTGAACCACAAAGACGGCGACGAATCCCACGGCGGCCAGTCGAACTTGAACTGGGCCTGCAAACGCCACAACGCGCAACTGGCCATCTACCACAAGGCCATGGGCAAAGGTGTCCGCACGCGCCAGTACAATCCGGGCGCCGGAAACCTCGCGCAGTACGTGCAGGCGGCAGTCGAACACACGCGAGGCGCGCACGATGCGGGCGGAAAGATTTTGCATGAGACGCCGAAGGCCAAACGTCGAAGCTTCGCGCGAGAAATCGCTTTCAGGAAAACCGGGAGCTATCAGAACCCCGTAAATATATTTACAAAGATTTTCCCCCCAAGCCGTTACGTGTTGCGGCAGGTCCGAGCCTAGAAAGGGCAACCAATGAGCACAAAGAAGAAAGCCAGAAAGAAACGCAATCGACGGCCACGCAAGGGCGTGATGCCGCCAGCCCTGCGAAAGTATTGGGCCAAGAAACGCGCGCAGAAAAACTCACGCCACCGCAAGACGAAGAATTCGCGCTCACGCCCATTCATCGGACCAGGCGGAAAAGTGTGGCACTCTGGCAAGCGCCGGAAGAAAGCCAAACGCACGCGCCCCTTGAAACAGGCCAAGGCGATCCTGTTATCCGAGTTGCGCCGTGCCGGTTACGCGATCGCACCCAAGCCCAACCGGAGACGCCGGCGAAAGGAGAACCGTCGCAAACGGGCGAATCCGCACTCGATCCGCATCCCCGGTACCGTGACGCCGAAACAGCGGAAAGCGATTGGCCGCTTCTTGGCCCGGGCCACGGGGAAGCGAATCGTCTACCGGAAGGCTGGACGCAAGTAAGTTTGGCGCGATGATTCGCTTCGTCACCGGGAGCGGCTGACGGAGCCGAGCTTCGCCCCACATCGCGCCAATTCAGATCGAGGAGAAAACGCAATGCGCTGCTCGCTGGAAGGTTGCCAACAGGAACGCTGCCCGCTGAAACTGACGAACGAAACCACCGGAGAGGCGCTTCAGTTCTGCTGTTTGGCGCACTTGGGCGGATGGCTGATTACGAAGATGGACGCGAGCGCCCGCAGTTTGGTGAGTATGTTGAGCACCGGGGCCGGTCGGAAGATGGCTGTCAAGGCCTTGGCCGACCGGATTCTCTGACGTTCGCGAACCCAGGCGCAGGCCGAGCAGTCGCGGGAACATTTGGTTCCGCGATCATTGAGCGTGTGCCGGCAGGGGGAGAGCACAGTCACAGAAGCTATTGTGCCTGAAGGCGCGGCAGGCAGACATCCAGCGAATACCGTACGGCGTGGGTTACGAAGGTAATGGGCTTTCGACCGTGGAATCAGGGGGAAGAAAGCTGGTTTGAATGGTGCATGGAGTGCGCGGAGTACCACGTTGAACGAAGCACGGCGAATCAGGCCATGATGACCGAACATCACAATCCGAACGTGCAGAGCCCGAGCGACTTTCAATACTACGTCGCCCGCCACGGCGTGAGTTCGAACTACCACGAGCGCACCCACGAACAACTGATCGGCGACGTCAACGTGTTGCACGACTTCACCCGCAAACTGGTCAAAGAAAAAAACCAGATGCAGCAGGCCCTGTCAAAAGCCGAGCGCAAGGTGGACATGGCCAACCTGAAAATCTGGATACTCTGCATCTTTCTCGCCGCCGAAGGTTCTATCATTGGTTGGCTGATCCACGAGTTCATACTTCACGAGTTCATCCGATGAGCCGACGCAACCCCACCTCCGAGGACCTGTACAAGAGTTTCCACGGACGCCGCGCCGCCAAATCGACCATCATCGAAGTCAACGAAGCGGACTATGGTTCGCATCCCGATCTGGCGAAACTCGGCGATCTGATTTCGCTCACCGTGGGCGAAGGCGTCCGACTCACCGGCAAACACTTGAACCAACCGGAAGCATTGAACGACGAAGCCTGGTGCTCGGAAATCCTGATCGACCAGCAGCGCCCCGCCGACGTGGCCGCAGAACCCACCGGCAAGCAAATCTATTTCGTGCGCGGCAATCAGGACATCTCGCTGCAGTTGGATAAGTTTCCCGTGGACCGCGGCAAGGAACTTCTGGACCTCGGCCCCTGCATCCGCATCGAGTACTTCACCGAGAAAGGCTTCGACAAATTCCGGCCCACAGCCTACTTCCACGCCTTCGGGGAAGAGAGCGGAGAATTTCCCGGAGACAACGGCTTCACGCCGACACTGCTATTCAATCGGATTCGGCGCAGGCTCTATCTGGTCGGCGGCGTGTACCATGTGGAGCCGGATGGAATCGTAGACTAGACGCAGGAGTTATACTGCGCTCATGCCCACAACCCACCCACGTCACGCCTCCCCGCTGAAACCCGCCCCCAAGAAATCCTCACAGCTAACCCGCACCCCCGCATGGCTCAAGGCCCACCTCGACCCCATCCGCGACATCTTGCGGACCAAAGAGTACAACGTGATGGGCCGATTGAGTTTCGTGAGCATCGTCAAGCCGGACGGTACCAAGATGCTGATGGACTTTAGGCGCACCGGTCCCTTCGTCGGCGAAGCCAAGAACGTGAACCAGGTATTGCTGATTTCGGAGTGGAAAGGTTTGCCCTCGCATCTCGAGGCGAGCACTGGACCATGCCCCGACTGTCAGAGCAAGTGCCAGTTCTGTCACGGGGAAAAAACCAAGCTGTGCACCTTGCGCTACTGCGGAGGACGCGGCGTCCGCTCGGATCCGCAAAAGTTGATGGATTTTTCGGGCGAAGAATTCTGTCCGTGTGTCTCGGGGAAGGGCGAGTCAAGTGCGACGGATGCGACGGAACCGGCAGGCGCTCGACTGGTTTTGTCGGCGGAGTTAGTTACGACCCAGACGCACGGCCCCGCCAGGCCATCTGCGAAACCTGCAAAGGACGGCGCACGCTGACTGCGGAAACACCCGTGAATCTGCTGGAATTTCAGATCGCCCAGGTGGGCACAACCTCAGTGATCGGCGAAATCGTCCGCTTCATCGTGATGCCTGAGAATGGCCGCGCCGCCTACCAGTACGACGTGATGCCGGACTCGCTGGGGGATGGAATGTTTCTGGTGATCGAACCCGGTCCGCCGCAGATGGCGTATCTCGTGGGCGGAATCGCGGTACGAAAGGATGTCGGACGATGAGCACAACGCCCGCAGGCACGAACCAACCCGTCGCGGTCGCGCAGATCGATGTGGCTGAACTGGAGATGCCGGACGGCTCGTACTCCGTCACACTGAAGGTCCGCGCCGCCAACGGCATGCTAGAAGTCGGCCTGCTATTGAATCCCGAGCACGCCAAAGCGATCGCCAACGCGCTGGCCTCCAAGGCCAAGCAGTGTGCGGAGAAGATCGTTATTCCGCGCTCGCCAATCGCCAGCGCCTGAAAGGACATTATGAAGTTCGCACTCCCACTCTTGCTGCTTTGTTTGTTCGGCTGTTCGCGTCACACTCCCGCCTCGATTTCAAAATCGGACCTTGCTACTTTTTATCCCGTTTGTCCGCGTGGGTCCACGGCGTGCATGAAGGCTGAATATGTCGCCTTCGCGAATGGTGGGATTGTCGCCTTTTATCACGACGGCGCATGGTGGGATAGTCGCAATCACAAGATCGATCCAACGAAAGAACCCGCAGCCTACTCTTCGCTCATCCTCCCGCCTGAGTGACTTTCGTCATAGCAGAACACTTGTATAGACAACCGTTCCCACCTTTTGTACTCTCGGGATGACTTTAAGGCACGTTGAGTTCTGAATTCGTTTGGCCAACGATTTCTGGTGAGTTTCGCCCAGGAAGAGTTGGCCATCAGTGTTTACGGAGCATGGCAACCACGGTGCGGAGATTACGACTGGTGGGCAACCCGAGAAAGCATCGGCAGCATGCACGCAAACGCAACAACGTGCTCTATGTACTGACCAACCCCAAGAGGAAAGCCATGGCAAAACGCAGCCGCAGCCGCAACAAATCTCATCGCCGTCATCATTTCGGACTCGCACGTCGGACCAAATCCCGCAACCCCTTCCGGCGTCGGCGCCACTCCCGCAATCCTTTGTTCGGCGGCGTGAGCATGCAGAACATCGTCGAGCTCGGCGTGGGCGCAGCCGGCGGAGTCATCGGCGCGGGCTATCTGTCGCAGATGGTGCTCGGATCGAACAACGTCGGCGTGACCGGCTACTTCGGCGATGCCATCGCAACACTGGCCATCGCTTGGGCCGCTCAGAAATTCCTGGGCCGTGGCGAACTGGCCAAAGGCGTACTCGCCGGCGGCTTCGGAGCCATCATCAAGCGCTTCTGGGATGACAACGTGAGCGGCACCTCGACCTCGATGTCGGGCTTGGGCAATCGCAGCTTCGCGGGTCTGGGGTACTACACCAGCCGTAATTTCCCGCTGCCGACTTCGACGTACCAGCCGGGCATGGCAGTCCCGAGTCTGCCGGTGACCGCAGGCGCAGCTCCCCAGGTTGTGATTCCGTCACAGCCCGTGAGTCCAGCGGCCGGAAGTTCGAAACGCTTCACCCACCGCTTCAATTAGAGCGAAGGGTGGGCCAGTCTGTGAATTTGTTGTGAATTTTGTGCAAGCCGGTAGCAACCGGAAAAGGTGAACCATGTTTCTCTTGGCAACAGTAATGCTTATCACGCACGCGCCGATTCTGCTGGCCTTCGTCGGACTCTTGATTAAGGGGTTGGCCACAAAAGCGGTCGCAGGAAAAATGCTGGCCAGTGTCGCCATGCTCGGCATGCCCAGAAAGCGCTTCGCGAAGGATCAATCCAAAGAGTACCGCAACCTCATGCGGCAACACTCGCTGGTGCACAACCTTTACGACCGTGCGCTCAAGCTCTCGCCACGGCACGCGCAGAACCCAAACCTGGGCGGCACCATCGATGTCATCACGACCGAGTTGTACGACCAGTTGACGGTCAACGTGGCCACGGCATTCCCCTCCCCTTCGATTCTTTTCCAGACACCCAAGGGGCAAGGCGGAAAGACGCTGGCCAACACGAACATGACCGCCGCCGGTATTCTGCCGAACCCGGACCGCTTCACCATCTGGGCCATCGCCGCGCACATTTCAAACAACTCCGTCCCGTCCGACTTCCAGAATCTGCTGTCGAACGTGACCCTCGAGCTCTACATCAATAACAAGTGGTGGAGCCAGGGACCGCTGGTCGCCTATCCCGCAGGCCGTGGCTACAAAGTGGACGCCGTGTCGAACGTCGGCACCGTGCCCGCTGGCTCAGCCCCGGTGTACTCCGTGACCAACGGGGTGCAGGATCCTCGGGCCGTCGCGCTTCTCGATGCCTCGATCACGATCGAACAGGGCGAGCAGTTCTCGGTAGTTCTGACCGCGCAGACCGGCTTCAACACTTCGGCCAACACGACCAACCCGCCCGGCAACGGCGTGACCTTGACCGTGTACCTGATCGGCAATCGCGAGCGCGGCACCTCGTAAGCGCACGCAGAATTTTAGAACCGCCCGCTCTCTGTGGCCAAACAGCCTGGAGAGCGGGCAACTAACCGGGAGAGCCAATGCTTGCAGACATTCGATTGTCGGTGATTTCAGACAAGGCCCACGTTGCTCTCGAAGTGAGCAACGTCGAAGCGGTGCGAAAGGCCGCAGGCGGTGCGGGTTTCTTCGGCTCACTCTGTCAATTCGCAGACGCCCTACTCGCCAGCCATGACGACGCGCAAAAAGTAGAAATCGGCTTCGATGAAAAAAACCAGAAAATAACCGTTTCGCCCGAGGCCTCTGCCGCAGATCTCGATTACGCGATAAAGAGCGCATCGGGACAATCTCAGACCATCGCTGATCTTCGGGCGCAGGTCGCCGACGCCAAGAAAGACGCGGACGCAAAGGCCAAGACCATCGCTGATCTTCAGGCGCAGGTCACACAACTAACACCGAAGCCGTAATCAGCCGATGCCCCAGAGCACATCCAAATCCTGTCCCGCATGCAAGGGTGGCGGCAAACTCCCGAACCCTAGCGGCTCGCAGTGGCAGGCTTGCCCCATCTGCGGCGGCTCGGGCGAGCAGTACGATCCGGGATTGCAGTACGCCTATCGCATGGTGCCCGTCACCATCGCGGGGAACGGCAACAGCACGCAAATCATCAGCGTCTTGAACGCTGACTTTCGCTGGCAGGAATTCACCGGGGAATCGACCGGACCGTTTACCTTTCTGATCAGCGACCAATCCGCGGGCGGGCGCCAGTTCTCAAACGTCGCCATTCACTCAGCAGAAATGCTCGGCTCGGGCCAGAATCCTTTCCCGCTGCTGACTCCCTACGTATTCCAGAAAAAGGGCCAGATTCAGATTCAGTTGACCGACGTGAGCGGATCCTCGAACACCATCGCCCTGTGCTTCATCGGCACCAACATCAATGAAGCCGTGGGCTCGCAGCCGAAGCAAGGGGGCGGACAGTGAAAGAGTACAAACTCATCGGCCCCGTCCAGAACGTGAGCGCGGACCTCGTAAAGTGTCCGGCCTGCCCGGGAGATGGCACGCGAACGCAGCCCGGATCAATTCCCGACAAATGCAGCGTGTGCGCCGGTATCGGCAAAATCGCCGGTCTGATGAAACTCCTGAACGACGCCGCGGCAGAGGGGTGGGTAGTGGTGACGCACACGACCGACGGCGGCTCATCGGCGCGGCAACACTTCGTGACGATGGAGCGGGACAAGGCATGAAAGCCGCCATGCTCAAGAATTATCTGACGACGCTGTTTGGCATCCTCGCGGGAGCGCCAGCCATCGTCCTCGGAGTATTCACGCCCGGCACGCCCATGGCTCTGAGCGCGCAGTACACGCACATTCTGATGATCAGCGGCGGAATCGGCATGGTGGGCCTGGGCCTCGTTGCCAAAGCTTTCAATGTGCACTCAACCGAAGATCAGGTAGCGGGGGCTTCGCAGGCAGCAGCAGAAAATCAACCGGCGGCACCAGGGGCGAAAAAGTGAACTTTCTAAAGAAACTCGGCACCGTGGTTTTGAAAATCGTTGGCATCGCAACCGGCCTCATGCCGCTAATCTCGAACGAGTTGCCCGCGAAAGACGCAGCAATCGCAGGAACCGTAGTGGACAAGTTGAATCAGGGGCTCGGCGTCATTACTACCACGGAGCAGATGTTTACGGCGGTCAGTCAGGCCAGCGGCCAAGGCAGCGCGAAACTGAAGGCGGCAACTCCGTTTATCGCCGGACTGATCCAGCAGACCGACATGCTGGCCGGCAAGAAACCGAAAGACGAGGCGAAGTTCGAAGCTGCTGCAACCGCGCTCACTTCCGCCTTGGCGGACATTTTGAATTCGTACGGTGAATAGCTTGTGCATGATTCTTTCAGGGTTGGCGAAGAAACCGGCGAACGCGGACTCACCGTCTACGGGCTGAGCCCCTATCTATTCCCGCAGCGCAAAGTGCGCAACTGGAAATACCTCCCCCTGAACCGCGACCTCCCCCAAGGCCAGATGGAGTTCACTGTGCTCAAGTTTATGTGGGGATTCGGCACCAGCATTCCGGGGCTGGCGTCCTTGGAGACGCAGAACATCGTGATCCAGTTGCGCAAGCCCACATGGATCTGGGCCATGAACGGAGTGTCGAACGATAACACTGGGCCCGCGAGTTCAAACCTCGGCTTTCAATTCCAGCTTTACCACACCCACAACGGCGTGCAATCCCGCTGGGCCAATCGGCCTCTTCTCAACACGGAAGCGCTGGGATCCGGACAGTTGCCGAAAACCCTGACGCAGCCACATCTGTTTCTTGCCGGCGACTCCGTAGAAGTGGAAGTAAAGAACCTGGGCAAACCAACCGCACCCACTGTGACCTCAATCTCGGTTGCGCTGTTCGGCGGCGAATACGAAGGGGCTCTGTGATGCAGCGCGCGGCAGACTACAACGCGGCTCCATGGTCGCAGGCCCAGAAGGTCATCGCCTCGCTCAAGACGCGCAGCATCGCAAACACCCCGTCCTATCTGAACGAAAAGTTGACGCTGTGGTTTCCGCCGGCCGATTCGACACCGTTTACTACCACTACTCCGGATGGCACCGGCACCTCGGGCGGATTTCTCGCCTACCCAGCGCCGGGCAGCGGCCAAATCGTGATCCTCGCCAAGACGATCGATCAGGGCAAGCTCTGCGTCATCCGCAAAATGTCGATCTTCAATCAGGGCGCCAACCCCCCGGACGGATCAGGAAACGTCGTCTGGCGCGTGCTCATCAACGGCGCGGCAGTAAAGGGAATGAATGCCATGCTCTCGCAGTTCGGCGCGGGGCTGACTCCGCAGGACTGTCAGATCATCGCGACCGATGGAGATGTGATTCAGGTGACAGTGGAAGTGCCAGCGGGGAAGATCGCCCCGCCTGGAACAACGGCGGCGCGCTGGGACGGGTACACATGTCCGCTCACGGAGGCGACGCTGACCAAATGAAAAAGTTGTTTACAGTATTTTTGTTTGTGTTGCTCGCGATCTCCGCGCAAGCCCAGCGTCCATCGACCGTGGTGCAAGTTTTAAATAATTCCAGCACGGTTGGCAGGATCGGGCTCGGGCCGAATGATTTGATTGGCGCTGGCTCCAGCTATTGGACGTACTGCACGACAGCTTCAAGTTTGACGGTGATCGCTGAAGAGAGCCCGGACAACAACAGTCTCCACTTCGTTCCCGTCTCGCCGACCTACGGCGTGCCGAGTGCGATCAATGGCAACTCGTGCGGCGTAATTCCCGCGGGTGGCCTGTTTGGTTATCCCGCCTTCAATGTGCTCGCCATCGGCGGCGGCGTGATTTCGGTCTGGTACTCAGGGTCCATCGGCGTTACCTCGACATTTCCTCCAGCATTCAACTCGAGCGGCGCCACGGCCCCAGCGCAGTGTGACCAGACTGCATTCGCCAATACAGCATCGGGTACGCCGGTATCGCTTGTGGGCGGCTCGACGGGTTCGCAGATTCATGTGTGCGGTTTTACTTTAAGTTTTGTCGGCAGCAGCGGCAATACGGGATTCGCCAGTCTCACATTCGGCGCCAGCACGAGTTGCACGGGCGGCGGCTCCGGAACCAGCTTCGAAATCTATCTCAACAGCCAATCCGCGCCGCTCGATATCAACCGTTCATTCGTGCTGCCGGCAGGAGACAGTCTGTGCTTTTCGCCGCCTGCGTCTGGCACGTCGGGCAACGTGATCTCGATCAGCTACGCGAAATTCTGAGGGAACAGGAATGCAGCCCATCGAAGCTCTGGCCGACAGCATCATGCAATTCGAGGGATGGCACCGCGACTCGCGCTCGTGGCGCAACCGCAACCCGGGAAACCTGCGGCCAACCTCGGACAGCCAAGTACGGGACGAAGAGAACTATCGGATATTCGATTCGCTCGCTGATGGCTTTGCGGCCCTGTTGAGCGATCTCGGGGCAAAGTTCAAAGGTTCGCACAACCTCAAACCCGACTCGACTCTGCTCGATCTTTTCAACTGCTACGCCCCAGCAGGTGACGCCAACAATCCGAGCGCCTACACCCAATTCGTCTGCGGTTGGACTTCGCACATTCTCGGCCGCTCCGTGACTCCATCGACCACGCTTCGCGACTTTTGGGGGCAAACGCAATGAAACGGCTTGCCCTCTGCCTTCTGATCTTATGCGCTTGCGCGGCTGCGCAGAATCCTTCGGTCAATCCACAGCCTGTGACGGCCTCGAGTGTGACTTTTCCGCCGATCACGCCGGCACTCGATCCCATCACGAACGCCAGCGTGAGCCGCATCGGCAACCCCGGACCGGCGCGCTACTGCTATTGGCTGGTGACCAACTATCAGGTCGGACCAGTCGGACCAACCAAGGTGCGCCCGTGCATCACCAACGCCGCGGGCACGCTCTCAAGCTCCAACTACGATCAGATAAGTTTCAACCTTCCACCAGGCGCAGTCAGCGTGGACGTGTTGCGAACGACCGGCTCCGGAATCGACCAAGCGCCGCAAGGAAGTTGCGCGTGCGCCGTGGCCACAGCCAACACGACCGGCACCGTACAGGACCAATCAAACTCGCTCAGCGGCTACACCGTTTCGAGCTTCGACATCTCGGTTTTAAACATCGGTCTGACCAATGAAGTAGTGGGCGCGGGCGCAAGCCATTTGAAACTTCGCCAGAACGGTCAACTGGTCGGCGACATTTCCGCGCTCGCAAACGGACTTGCGGACCCAGGCGCGAACGGCATCGTCTTTCGCAGCGCAGCCAACACGACGCGACCAGCAGTGCTCGGGGATGTGACCGCCCTCGGTTCGACCGGCACAGGAAATCTGGTGCTCGCTAACGCGCCGACCTTCACCGCCAATCCAACTTTCGCATCGCAGACTGGCACGGGAGGAGTAGTTCTCGCGAACGCCCCAACCTTCACGGCCAACCCCACATTCGCCGCGCAAACCGGATCGGGCTCGGTTGTGCTCGCGAATGCGCCGACCATCACCGGCACGACCAGCTTCTCCAATCAGGTCAACTTCAACGGAGAACTCGCCGTCAACGTGGGAATTCTGCCGGGAGAAGCTGGTTACAAGTCCATTCGGATTTCAGGCACTTGCACCACGGCCGCGTCCGCTGGCAGCACGTGTACCTTTACGACAACGTGGCCCACGGCCTTTCCCGATGCGAACTACACCCCGGTCTGCACCGGAATTCCAGGCACAGGCGTACCGGCGCTGAATATTTCATCTTTCAGCGCGAGTCAGATTGTGATTCAAGTGGTCGCCCTCACCGGAGTCGGGGCGAGTTACGCGACCGTCGATTGCGTGGCCCCCCATGACTAAACGCACCATTTACAAATCGCTTCTGCTGGTGATGGTGCTCGCCTGTCACGCCTTCGCCCAGGCTCCACCCGTCATTACTCCGGTCGTCACGTTTCCCTTGAGCGTGGGTGTGCCCTTTCCACCGACCCCCGGCGGACCGCCCGCCGTCAGTGGAACCCCCGGCACGGCTGTCTATTATTACTGGCTGGTCACCGAATCGCTCGCCGGAAACTCGGCCCCAAGCGGACCCTTCGCCATCTACAACGCGCCCAACACACTCAGCGGCAGCAATTTCGTGTTCGTCGGCTGGAATCCGGTACCCGGAGCCATCAGCTATGACGTGCTGCGAACCACAACCACAAGCACGCCAGGCGGAGCGTGCAACTGTGCCGTAGTCGTAGGCACCTCGTCAACCACTGCGAACGATCAATCGAACTCACTGAATTCCTACACGGTCGCGACCTTCCAGCCGCAGAACTTCCAACTGAGTCTGGACAATGAAGTGGTTGGCGCGAATTCAACCCATCTGATCTTGCGGCGCCAACCCGGAGGCGCGCAGCTCGCCGATTTGAATGTGAGCACGACAGGTCTGCCCTCGACCGGATCGACGGGAATTGTTTATCAGAGCGGACCATCAACCACAAGAGTTGCCACCTCGGCGGATATCATCGCGGATTTCACGGGCTGTTCCGGCACGCAATATCTAGGAGCGGACGGAGCCTGCCACTCGGCTGGAACTGGCACCATCACAGGAAGCGGAACGAATGCTTTCTTGCCACTCTGGAACGGGACGGGCGCGCTGACAAATTCCGTTGTACAGCAGGCCTCGGTTGATAGCACAACAGCGCTGCAATCCAGCGGCGGAATCCTGCAACTCAACGGGCACGACTCGGTTGACAACATGGTCCGCCTCAGCAGCGGAGCCAACGCGAGTCTCTACGGCATCGAGTTGGACACGATCACCGGCGGGCAGGCACCTTCCGTTCAGGTGAACACGGGCGGGCAAGGGCAGGTCTACGTCGTCGCCTCGGATGGTGGCGAATGGATCTTTCAGCCCGGAAAGTTTCTCACCTGGCCGACACAGTCCTTCTCGACTCTGCCCTCGCCAGTCGCCGGCTACACCACGTATTGCACCAACTGCACCCCAAACAGCAACCCATGCAACACAACCACCCCCACCGGAGCGTGGGCGTATGGCAACGGAACGGCTTGGGTTTGCGTAGGCGCTGGTGCAACTGGAGGCTTGGGCGACCCAGGCGCGAACGGAATCGTAAAGCGAACCGCGCTGAATACAACCACGGTTGCAGCATCCGCCGATGTGATCGGCCTCTTCTCGACTTGCAGCGGCACGCAATATCTCGGCGCGGATGGGGCCTGTCACTCTGCTGGCACCGGAACTATCACCGGAGTCACCGCGGGCACCGGCCTGACCGGAGGCGGATCGTCTGGCAGCGTGACCGTGAACCTCGCAGGCGCATTGCCCAACGGGCAGACGGCGACAACCCAAACCACCGGCGACAACACGACCAAAGTGGCCACGGACGCCTTCGTGCAAGCCAACGGCACGGTCACATCCGGCAACGCGCAATATACCGCAGGCTACACCGCGACCGGAACCGCAGTCGGCGGCGCACCTGTGAACGGACTGACCACCAATAATGATCCGTCCTCGGGCGCGGACTTTTGCGTGCGTGCGTACGACACCTTAAACCAGAGCGGGACGAATGGCGTCGCCGAAATCATCGCCAACGGAACCGGAGAAGCCAGCAATGCTTCGTCTGGGAGCTATACCTGCTCGGTCAACCCATGGCCTTGGGGCCAACAGGGCGTATTGGATCTTCCCCCAGGCGTGATCCTTTTGCAGTATCCGATGTTCATGACTTCGGACGTCGACCAGATGAACGGCTACGGCCGCGGCGGCACGCAGTCGAACAACACAGTCGGCACCGTGGTGGAAGCATGCCAGCCGAGCCCTTCCGGATGCGTGACCCCAACCGCGTCTGCTTTTCACACTGGCGGCGTGGGCAGCGGCCTCAACATCACCTGGAGCGTGACCACCGGGGGCGATTTAACGGCCAACTCCACGATCACCAGCGGCGGCAGCGGCTACTGGCAACCGACCGTGAGCTTCGCCAGCAATGTAGGAGTGTGCTCGGCTTTTCCTGTTGTCGTTTTGAATGTGAAAGAAAGTGTGGTGGTTGGCTTCACGCAGATCAAGGAAGGCACCTGCGGCACGGCTGGCACCCTCACTCCCACGTACTATCAGGGCCCGAGCTCCATCGGCCAGATGAACCTCGCCAACAATACTGGCGGTCAAGGCCCGCTTTCTCCTGTCGCCGTGTTCTCGACCGGCATGAACAACCTGATGGGGCAGGCTTCGATCACCAGCCCCGCGAAAAACACCAGCATTCACTCCGCGGCCTCGAGCTACAACGAATCAATCCGACTGGGCGACAAAGGCGGCATTTCGTTTGACACCGGCGGACTGCCGGGCGTGGCTGGGGTGGTCGATAACAACGCCCAGGATCTGACGGAAAAGCACAACATCAAAATCAGCGCCTCGCAAGTAGCCCAACTGATCGTCGGCGGGGGATCGCAGAATTCCCAAAACGGCGGCGGTTACTTCAATTTGGAAATGCTCTATCCGTCCGGGCGCGGTTGCGACGTCGATGGCGGCTCGAGTGCCACGCAGAACGGCACACCCATACCGATCAACAGTTGGAGCACTTCCGGCAACACGCTGACCGTCAACGGAACGGCGGTCGTCTCCGGACCCTTTGCGCAAGGCCAGCCATTCACCATTGTCGGCGCGGCAACCGGGACTGGGGGCGTGAACATCAACAACACGCTGGTGCCTCCATTGGCTGTGCCCGTGGGCGAGTACGTAAATTTCAATCCGAACCAGACCACCACGGCAACCGTAGCCTTCAATGCGACGACAAAATTTAACGGCGCGAACAGCACCGGAGGCGCGGGCGGATGGCTGGTGCCATGGCCAGCGGCGGTCATCAGCTGGGAGAATCCAAGCTCCCCGATGCACGCCTATCACGAAAGTACAGCGCTCGGTTCGAACTGCGCGGCTCAACTCTTCCGCATCGCGACCAGCATCACGGCGACTTCGATTACCAGCAATGTCCTGACGGTCAATGTCGGCACGCCAGTCGCCGCGGCCAGCACGCCAGCGCAGTACAACGCGAATCAGATGATTTGCTTGTCCGGCACCGCGGAATCCTTCTTAAATAACCAGTGCGTCGTGATGAGTGCGGTCACGCCATCGAGCGGCAACACAACGTCCTACACGGCCCCGTTTACGCATGCGAACTTTACCAACGCATCCGACACCGGCACATCGACACCTCCTGGATTTCCGGGTGCATGGCTCATCGTAGGAAGCACTTTTACGATGGAAGGGAATCACCACGTAGAAGGTTACGACTCAGGGTATTCGAGTGGAGATTTCGCGCCGACTTCTGACGTGCATATCAGCGGCGCGCAGCTTGGGACGGATGGCCGTAATTGCGTATTCCACGTCAGCGCCAACTATCCCACATCCGATTATCACATTGATCGACTGCTCGGAGGCGGAGCCGGCGGAGCCTTCAGTCCGCTCAACGCGCAGTTCATCATGTGCGACGAGCAGAACGGAAACTGGCTCGCGTACGCAAACAACGCGGCCGCGATCGGGAACTCTGTTTCCGACTACAACATCAACACGTCAACCGTGGGCGACATGGACACGCATGCCAACTGCCTCGGGACGCACACGAACCTGGCGGGCGCGACCGTCAACGACATGCAGAACGGAAAGTGTACCTACAACGGAATCACGTACACTTTTCTAGCAGGTGCGATCGTTGACAAGAAAGACGCCTCGGGAAATCTGACGGTCGCAAGCGTCGTGGATACTGGCATCTCTTCCAGCACTTCGCCCATCTGTCCAAACGGCACCGGCGGAGCCTTTACGACCAGCGGATGCACCAGCAGTGGCGGACCGGGCACCGGCACACAATTCGACCTCGCCTACTGGGCAACCACATTAACTCTCGGCAGCGTCGGCGGCTCGACCACGGTAACCGGTCAAATCGCCACTTTCCAAAACGGATCCGCCCCCATCGCCGCCTCGCCCAGCATGCAGGACAGTTCATCGTCTCCGGTGACGAGTAGCGGATACACCCTTCAGTGCGACTCTTCAACCACCATCATCGATCGAGCGCACACGGTTCGTTTCCAATCTGGGGCGAGTGCTCCCGTGGTTCCGCTTTCATCGGCATCAGGGTGCAGCGGACTCGTGACGACCGTGATGGACGATGGCGCAGGTTCGCTCGTCTTTAGCCGCACAAGCCCAGACACCTTCTCCGTGTACAACGGCCTGACCAACTCAACCGGACAGACCAGCTTCACTCTGCTCAACGGCCAGTTCGCAACCTTGAACCAAGCCGCGAGCGGAATCTGGGAAGTGCGGATTACGCAACTTTCGAATCTCGGCACGCCCACAACGCTCACTTTAACGAATGCATTGGGCTTGCCGCTCGCAGGACTCGCAACCGAAGCCGCAAACACGACCGTTGCCAACGTCACCGGGAGCACAGCAGTTCCAACGGCAGCGGCGATTCCCTCGGGAATTCAAAACTATGTGGCCAACACGGGCTACAACCAAGCCACGGCCCATCAGATGGCCGCGCCACTGGCCTGCAACGATGCGTCAGGCTCAGGCACAACCCAGAGCTGCAGCACAACCCCAAGCTTCACGCCAGCAGCAAAAGACTGTATCAACTACACGCCGGGCACAACCATCACCGGAGCGCTGACCTTGAATGTCAACGCGACCAGTGCGGCCAACGTCCAAAAATGGCTGGGCACTGCCTTGGCTTCCGGAGATCTCGTCGCGAACAAGACGACCACCTTGTGCTTTGACGGAACCAACTGGCAGACGATGACGATTGGGAATGCGCCTAGTGGTGGCGGTGGAGGTGCGGCCACAGTCACAACAGAGACGGCCAATTTCGCCCCAACGTTTAGCAATCCGCCATGTAACGTTTACACTATTACCACAGGAGCGAGTGCCGCCGTACGCGTAGCCTTGCCAAATACCGTTGCCACGTCAGGCCAGTGCATCAAGGTCAGCAACTACTCGGCGTTTACGGCGACAGCTTACCCTGGAACAACAGGGGCGAACGGTGCGGCATTCGGCACGCTTCTCATCGGCGGGCAAGCTGCGCTTTTTATTAGGGCCGGGCAAAGCGTAGAGTTGTTCTCGGATGGAACCAACTACGACGTCACGTCCACACAGAACGGAGCGCCGGGGCCGAATGCGACATGGCGCACATCCAAAATCCAAAACAATAACTCCCAAACGTCCGGCACCATCACTGGCGACGGGATCAGCGCGCAGTTCACCGCAACCGGAACCACGATCAGTCTAGTCGCCTCGACCACGACCGATCCGGGCTATTTGAATTTTTCCGATTCGGCTACATCGGGGCAGAGCATCGGCTTCTCGGATGGTGCACCAACGGCAAGCTACTGGATCGGGCGCAACACTTTCGCTCAGGAACGAATCGCTCTTGGACCCACTATCACCAACTACCGCCTGTGGGCCGATGTGGTGTCTTCCTGCGCTAGTCCAGGATCCTTGGGAATTGATGCAGTAGGAGGGACGCCAAACTTCTGCAATGGCATTGGCTTTGAATATTCGACGACTTCAGGCGTCTCGGCAACAAACTGGCTGGCCTGCTACTTCAAGAACTCGAATGGTTCGACGACGTGCGTGTCCACAGGGATAGCCGCTGTCGCAAGTACGGGATACACTCTCGCTTGGCAAGATTTGAGCAACCTTCCGACGCCAGCTGTAGCCTACTACGTGAATGGCGTACTAACCAACGTGCAGACGAGCAATTACCCTGACACCAACGCAGTCGGCTACAACGGATTCTCTCTGACGAACGCTTCAGCGGCAATTCACACGGTGAACTGGAATCGGCGCTATGTGGAAACTGACCAGTAGCATCCTGCTTGTCTTGTGGCCTCTTTGGAGTTTCGGTGCGAGCACATTTTACGTTTCCAAAACGCTCGGCTCAGATTCAAATACCACAACGCAGGCGAAATCCAAAGCGACACCGTGGGCGCATTTGCCAGGGACGGCGGCAGCAGGATGTACTACGGGCTGTTCGAATAACTCGTTTGGCTGCGCTCCAGCTTGCAAATCTCCGCAGGGCTATACCCCAGTGGCGGGCGATCAATTCATCCTCTATGGTGGAGACACCTGGGGAAGTTCAGAATCGTTTGAGTGGGATGGTAATGGCGGCTCGCAGTGCGTCACGACGCCCAACGGTTCCTGTGACTACATTGGGGTGGACCAGACATGGTTTAACTCTGGGGTCTGCGGAGCGAGTTGGTGCCGACCCATATTCAACTATGGCGGCAGTGTAGTTTCGAACGCCGTCGCGTATATTTTTGGGCAGAACACAACCATCGACAACATCGAATTCACCGGGCTCGCGACATCGGGCGGGACGACAAACCACTATATCTATGTTGGGGCAGGTGGTGGCGGGAACACGGTCGAGAATGTTTATCTCCACAACTGGTCGCATCAGCCATCGGGAGATGCCGACAACTCTTCCGCCATCGCCTGTAGTGGCACAAACACAGTAATTCACGATAGCGTGATCGACGGCTCTGATGAAGCGGGCGGACCAGATATGATGACTGCCGTAGATGGCTGCACGGTCCAATACAACATCGTGGCCAAAAATATCACCAGTGGGTTTCTAGGATCGGGAGACGTGTACCACGATCTCGTGATTGGCCCTGTACTTCTTGGCTATACCGGCGGGCACCGCAACGGCATCCAGAACGCGGGAGCGAACACGTACAGCTATATTATCGCGTACGACATCCTCTTGACTCAAGTGCAGAATGGCGGGATGGGGCAATTCTGGTTTGAGCAGGGCTCCGGGAACAACGGGATTCCCATGTACGGCTTTAACTTGTTCGAATACAACACGGTCAGCGGGAACAATTTCGACCTCTGTCAAAACGGGACCGGCTGCGGCCCCTTCACAATTTTTAACAGCACATTGAATTGCGGCACGGCTTCAAACTGTTTCGGGCAATCTACAGGAGCCGGCGGGACCGTAAATCTTTTTAACAATCATTGCGTCAACAATGCGGGGTCGGTGTCGTGCACCGCCGGCGGCACCAGTCCTCTGGACTTCATCGAAACAGATGATCTCGCGCAAACTACAACGCAGGCAGACTCGAACACGACACCTCACTTCGATAAATACACGGGCTCGCAAACCTACGTGTTCTCGCCAGTTGCCAGTACCAACTCGACGGTGGGGGCTGGCACGAACATGACCTCCACCTGTAATACGATTGCTGCTCTCGGGTCCGTTTACGCAACAGCAGCGGGAGCCGCCTGTAAGGAGGATACGACCTATGCCGTGACGTACGATACGGCAAATCACACCGTCATCTATCCAGCACGAACGCCAAACAATCGGCCCGCGACTGGGGCTTGGGATATCGGTGCCTATGAGTTTGTGCCGGTCGGCCCATTTGGTGCCGCCCCCACTCCGTGGTTCTTGAATTAGAGTGAACGCATGGCGAGTTCTTTCATCACATCCTGGGCCAGCGCGATCGCAGCCTTTGAAGGCTTCAACACATCAGGCACCGTCGCCGCGCGGAACAACAACCCCGGCAACCTGAAATACGCCGGCCAGGCTGGGGCCATCGGTCAGGACGCGAACGGATTTGCCATCTTCCCGGATCCGTCGACCGGATGGTCGGCCCTCTACAACCAACTCCAACTCTACGTGAACAACTTCCCCGGGTACTCGCTCCTGCAGATCATGGCGCACTACCTGGGCCAACCTTCCCCGACAACCGATTCTCAGGGCAACGCCTACAACTACGCCGGATACGTCGCCAGTTCGCTCGGCACAGATCCCGGCGCCACGCTGGCTGAGCTCGCCAGCAACTCAGCGCTTCCCGCCGATGGCTCGGGATTGCCAGACTCTTCGGGCGACGTCCCAATCGACACATCGCAAACTCTCGGCATCAGTCCTCTTTGGTGGGTGGGTGGGGCGCTGCTGGGCGGGGCGATTCTGGTGTGGGCGGTTTTTGAGGATTGAGGACGGCGCAAAAACAGATGCTTCTGCTATCCGTTTTGTGCGAAATTTCGCACACGTAGAATCAAACACTTACACGAGCAGAGAATTTTGGGTTTTTGCGCCACGCAGGGCCACGCGGCGGCAG